>Ga0302325_10000656_pt1 | contig 93274 bp, 84 predicted proteins | sample Palsa_T0_2_FD_201948 | JGI IMG/M metagenome (GOLD analysis project Ga0302325, IMG submission 201948) | Peat permafrost microbial communities from Stordalen Mire near Abisko, Sweden - Palsa_T0_2 | ecosystem: Environmental > Terrestrial > Soil > Palsa > Peat permafrost | place: Sweden: Abisko...
GCCGATATCGGTGGTCCCCTTGATGATAGCCCGGCCGTCGGGAAACACCATCAGGTTGTAAGGCGGGGTTTCGAAGCGCAGGGCGAAGCCGTTCGCGCGCACCGCTCCCAGCGGCGCCAGACGCACCGCCAGATCGTGCAGGTCCAGCGGCCGGGCGCGTTCATGGATCTGCACGGCGTTTTGGCCGCACAAACTGATGGGGACTCTCGTCCGCCCCGTCAGATACGGGAACTCGCGCCCCACGCAGGCCGGACAGTCGTCGCCAGGACCAGGCTGCGCCACTTGGCGGATCTCGCCCGACCAGACATCCACCGTCGTAATTTTACGCGACGGCGCCACGCCGCAGAGCATCTTCAAGGCCTCGCTCACTTGCAGGCTCGCGATCAGCGCCGTGACCGGGCCCAGCACTCCCGCGGTTTCGCACGTGGGTTGGGCGCCAGCCGGCGGCTCGGGGTAAATGCACCGCAGGCAGGCGGTTGCGCCGGGCATCACCGGCATCGTGATTCCGTAGCTTCCCACTGCCGCGCCGTAGATCCACGGAACGCGATGGCTCACGCAATAATCGTTGATGAGATAGCGCGTCTCGAAGTTGTCGGCGCCGTCCAAAATCAATTGCACGCCGCCCAATAACTCCTCCGCGTTCTCCGCGGTGAGATCCGCCACCAGCGGTTCAATTTGGATGTCGCCGTTCACCGACGCCAGATGCCGCGCCGCCGCGATCGCCTTGGGAAGGCCCTGCTCCGCGTCGCTTTCATCGAACAACCATTGCCTTTGGAGATTGCTCAGCTCGACGTAGTCGCGATCGATGATTCGGACCCAGCCGACACCCGCCCGCGCCAACACACCCGCCTGAAAGCTGCCCAAAGCGCCGCAACCGACCACCGCCACGCGCGCGTCCAATAAGCGTAGTTGCCCCGTTTCGCCGACGCCGGAGAATAGGATCTGGCGCGAGTAACGCTCGAAAAACCGCGGAGTCATACACCCAGATGGTACCAGCCGTTGCGCTAAGATGGACCCTAGTGTCGACCCGGCTGGGCTGGTGGGTCGGTGTGCCCATGCTCCTCGCGCTTGGCGGGAGGACTTTGAGCGCTCTTCCCGAAGAGTTCGAGGGCAAGCCGATCGCCAGCGTCAAATTCGATCCCGAACGGCAGCCTCTTACTTTCGATCAATTGATGGCCATAATCCCGCTGCACGCCGGGAGCGAGTTGCGCGGCTCGGACGTGCGGGATGCCATTCAACGCCTCTTTCAAACCGGCGAGTATGCCGACATCTCCGTCGACGCCACAGGCTCGGCCTCCGGTGTGAACCTGGTCATCATCACCAAGCCCCGCTACTTTATTGGAGACGTCGCCGTGGTCGGCGTTCCGGACCCTCCCAACCAGACACAAATGATCATCGCGACTAAATTGCTGTTGGGCGCCGACTATGTCGACGGTGAAGTGAAAACGGCCGCGGACCGCCTTGTGGACGTGCTGCGGCGGAACGGTTTCTATCACGCCGCGGTCCAGCCGGACGTGGCCTTCAGCGACGCCACGCAGCAGGTCAAAATCGATTTCACAATTGTGCCCGGAAAACGCGCCAAGTTCGACGGCCTGGTCGCCGAGGGCCAATCCGAACGCCCTATCGACAAACTCGTTCTATCCGCGGGCTGGAAGCGTTTGCGCGGATTTCTGGGTTGGCAATCGCTTACCGAAACCCGGTTGCTGTCCGGAGTCGATAATATCCGTTCGTGGTATCCCAAACACGAGCATCTCCTCGCCAGGGTAACGCTGGTGAAACTGGAGTATCATCCCGAAACCAATAGCGTCACGCCGGAGTTGGAGTTCAATATCGGTCCTCAGGTACAGGTGCAGGTGCGGAATGCCAAAGTCTCGGCGGGAACACTTCGATCCCTATTGCCGATCTATGAGGAGCGGTCCGTGGACAAGGACCTGCTAGAGGAGGGTACTCGTGATCTGGCCTCCTACTTCCAGTCCCAGGGATATTTCGACGCGCAGGTGACCTACAACACGGCATCGCTCCCCACCGGCGAGCAGTTCATCGATTACATCGTCGACCGCGGACCGCAACACAAAATCGTGAAGCTCGAGATCGAAGGGAATCGCTATTTCGACTCCGCCACGCTGCGGGAGCGCATGTCGATCATTCCAGCTACCCTCATTCGATACCGGCACGGGCGCTATAGCCGGGCTACTCTGGAGAGGGATCTCAACTCATTGCGCGAGGTTTATCGCGCGAACGGTTTTCGCGACATCGAAGTGACGTCCAAGGAGGTCGACGACTTTGCCGGCAAGCAGGGACAGATCGCTCTTTTCATCGAAATCAAGGAAGGACCCCAATGGTTCGTCTCGAATCTGGATCTGGAAGGGATCTCGGAGACGGACCGGGCGGCTTTGCTTTTGATTCTGCATTCCACCGCCGGCCAACCCTACAGCGACCTCAACGTCGCGTCGGATCGCGACAGCGTTCTGGACTATTACTACAACCTCGGTTATCCGGAAGCCGCTTTCGAGTTCACGTCCGAACCGGCGCGCGAGCCGAACTACGTGAATCTCAAGTTCAGCGTCACGCCAGGACGCCGCGAGTTCGTCCGCGATGTTCTGATCAGCGGTCTCACGCGAACGCGGCCGGATATTGTGCGCAACCGGATCGACCTTCAGCCCGGAGATCCCCTATCGCGAGATAAAATTACGGGCAGTCAACGGAGACTCTACGACCTGGGAATCTTCGCCAGGGTCGACGACGCCCTCCAAAATCCGGAAGGCGAGGAACCCGACAAATACGTTCTTTACTCCATGGAGGAAGCCGCGCGGTACTCGACTACCTATGGGATCGGCGCGGAAATCGGGCGCATCGGCGGAGGCACCACGACGCTGGATTCTCCGGCTGGAACCAACGGGTTTAGCCCGCGCGTATCGTTTGGAGTAAGCCGGCTCGATTTTCTCGGATTGGGCCACACCATCGGTGTCCAGACCTTGTTTTCGACGCTCGAACAGCGCGCCCTGGGCACCTACGTGGCGCCGCAGTTCGAAGGCAACCCCAGCTTGACTCTTCAATTCACCGCGCTATTCGACCGCTCCCACAACGTGCGCACCTTCTCGGCCCGCCGCGAGGAGGGATCGGTGCAATTGAGCGACAAGCTTTCGCGCCAATACACGGTTCAATATCGGTTCACGTTTCGTAAGGTGAACGTCCTCGGAATCCCGCTGGTGGAGCCCGAGCTGATTCCGCTGCTCTCGCAGCCGGTCCGCGTCGGATTCGTCTCTACTACTTTTATTCAGGACCGCCGCGACGATCCTCTGGACGCGCACCGCGGGATGTACAACACTTTGGACTTGGCCCTGGCTTCGAACCTGCTGGGATCCCAAACCGGATTCGGGCGCGTGGTGGCGCGCAATTCCACCTACTATCCCCTGAGCAGGGATGTAGTGCTGGCGCGATCCACCAGCTTCGGAATGATCGAACGTTATGCGGGCCTTCCGGAAATCCCGCTGGCTGAACGGTTCTTCGGTGGCGGCGCGTTTTCCGATCGCGCTTTCCCCGATTTTCAGGCCGGTCCGCGCGACCCGATAACGGGGTTCCCGATCGGCGGCAATGCTCTGTTCGTGAACACCGTGGAACTGCGCTTCCCGCTCGTCGGCGATAACCTGACCGGCGTGTTGTTCAACGACGACGGCAATGTTTATTCCGCCGTGAATAAAATCAGCCTGCGATTTCGCCAGAACGGGCTCCAGGATTTCGATTACGGCGTGGCGGCATTCGGTTTCGGCATCCGTTACCGCACCCCGGTCGGGCCGGTCCGGCTGGATCTTTCCCTCAGTCCGAATTCCCCGCGCTTCTTCGGATTCTCCGGCACCGAAAATCAGTTGCTGTACGGCGGCGGACAGCAAGTTACGCAGCGCATTAACATATTTCAGTTCCATTTTTCACTCGGGCAGGCATTCTGATGACGCGCCCAGCCTGCGGCCGTTTTCGATTAATCTGGTTGCTGGTTTTCTCGACCCTACTTCCGGCCGAGATCATCGATCGCGTCGCCATTTCCGTCGGCAACCAGGTGATTACCGAGGGGCAGATCGATCTGGAAGTGCGCGTGACCGATTTTCTCAATCACGAATCGCTGGACCTGGCGGCGGTTCAAAGAAAAAAAGCGGCGGACCGGCTGATCGAGCAAACTCTCATCAAACGCGATATGGAGTTCAGCCACTACCCGCTACCGGTCCTGGCGGATGCAGACCCTTCGTTGCAGGATGTAAAAGCCAATTTTGCCGGCGATGCGCAGTATCAGGACGCGCTGCAGCGCTACCGAATCACCGAAGAGGATTTGAAAGAGCGCCTGCTGTGGGAGCTAACGGTCCTGCGCTTCATCGATTACCGCTTCCGTCCGGGCATCCAGATCTTGGACTCCGAAGTGCGTGCTTATTACGAGCAGCAGCTCCCCGAGTTTCGCCAAGAGGGTTCCAAGCCGGCGCCGGAGCTGAGCGAGGTGCGATCGCAGATTACCGAGCTCCTCACGCAGCAGCGCATCGACGAGAGCCTCGACCGCTGGCTCGCAGACACGCGATTGCAGGTCGCCATCCACTACCATGACGAGGCGCTCCGGTGAGCCGCGCCCTCAAGATCTCGACGTTCACCCTGCTGGGCTTGCTGGTCGTCTTGCTGGCGGCCGGTGGCGGGTTCGTGATCGTGGCGCGGTCCGGCTGGTTCAAGAATAAGGTCCGGGAGAGAATCGTAGCGGTGGCCGAGCAGGCCACCGGAGGCCGCGTCGAAATCGGCCGGTTCGATTATGATTGGCATTCCCTCACCGTGGAAGTGACGCCCTTCATCGTGCATGGCGCCGAGCCTGCTTCCGCTCCTCCCCTGTTCCGCGCGGACAAGATTCAGATCGGATTGAAGATCATTTCCGCCTTGAAGAAACAAGTGGACATCGCGTCGTTGCGTCTTAGCAAGCCGCAACTGCGCGTTTCCGTGGCCCCGGACGGCTCGACCAACGTTCCCTCGCCGCCGAGGCCTTTCAAAAAGAATTGGGCGGATCGGCTGCTGGACCTCAAGCTGCGCCATTTCGAGGCGCGCGACGGGATGATCGACTACAATTCCCAAAAGTTTCCGCTGGATCTGCAGGGCGATGGCGTCGAAGCCTCGATTGTCTATGAAACTGTCGGGCCGCGTTATTTGGCGGCGATTTCGGCGCGGGAAACGCGGGTCTCCTCGCCGCGGCTTCAAAACTCGGTTGCATTCGGATTCACAAGCAAGCTGGCGCTGGAACGAAAAGCGATTCGAATACTCGAGGCCGGCTTGGTCTGTGCGGACTGGAACGTGCACGCCCAGGGCGTACTCGACAACTTTTCCCACCCGCGCGCGGTGCTCAACCTCACTGCGGCTGCCGGAATAAATGATTTGAAAAAGGCCTTTGGGTTTCCTCTGGAGCCGGTCGGCGACCTCTCGTTCGAAGGCCGCGCGACTGTCGAGAGCGGTCCTTTTCAGTACAAGCTGGAAGGCAAGCTGGCAGGCAAGGGGCTCGCTTACACCTTCAACAATGTCGCCGTCCGAAATGTCGCGCTGACGTCGCGCGTGGAAGCGGCTCCGTCGAAGGTGCGGCTTCAGGATTTGAACCTTTCCGCCTTGGGCGGACGCTTCCGGGGATCGGCCGAGCTCCAGGACGTCCGCAAGCTGGCGATCGACGGCGCGGTCCAGGATTTATCGCTCCGGGCTCTGGCTCAATCCGACGGCCGGGAGACCGGAGAGTTAAACGGCATCCTGAGCGGGCCGATCCATTTCAGCGGAATCGTGGCCCACTCGCGCCTCGGCGGTATCACTGCGAGCGGCAAACTCGAAATCGCTCCCGATCCCCACAGCGTGCCGCTCAAGGGCGAGGTAGCCGTCGACTATGATCAGAGCGCCGGTAAGATCCAGTTGGGAACTTCGGAGATCGATCTCGGGTCCAGCCACGTCGCCGCATCGGGAACGCTCGGCGAGCGTCTTGCGATCCACCTGACTTCGAAAAACCTGAACGACTTTCTTCCCCTTTTTGCGCTGTTCGGCGATACGCCCCCCGAACAGTTGCCGGTCGCGCTCGAGGGCGGCGCCATGACGTTTGACGGCACCGTTTCCGGACCGCTCCCGAGCCCCAAGATCTCAGGGACGGCATCCATCGGCCGATTCACTTTGGGAGAGCGCCAGTTTGATCATGTTACCGCGAGCTTCGATATCGACCCGTCCGCCGCCGATTTCCGCACCTTGGTGATCGAACAGGGCAAGATGCGTCTGGAAGGCCAGGGACGGATTGGCCTGCATGCCTGGCGCCTGGAAGACTCCAGCAGCCTGTCGGCGTTACTCTCGGTGAGCCGCGCCGATCTTCAGACGTTGGCGGAACAGAATGGCATCGAGACGCCCGTCACCGGCTCCGTCTCCGGGACTGTTCACGTGTCCGGCTCCTTTGAATCGCCGCTCGCCTCCGCCAATCTGGATGCGCAGAATATCACCGCGTACGGTGAGCATTTCGACACCGCGCGCGCCGACGTGACATTCTCCGCGACAGCGCTGGAGGTTTCCAATGCCGACCTTCGCGGCGCGGCCGGCCGCGTCACCGCGAGCGGCGTCTACAATCACACCGCCCACGCGTGGAGCGACGGCTCGTTGCGTTTTGACGTGGCCGGAAGCCGGCTCAATCTGGCTCAGATCAAGCACGTCCGCGATTTCCGGGAGGGCTTGGGCGGTGACGTGGATCTGAGGGCGAGCGGCGCCGCAAAAATCGTGAATGGCGTGGTCGATCTCACGTCCCTGAACGGCCGAGTTGCGCTGCGCAACGCCTTGGTGGACGGCCGCCCCTACGGCGATCTGGAACTGACCGCGAATACTCGGCTGCCCATGCTTGCGGTCGGCGTTACGGTGAATCTCGGCGGAATTCAGATGCACGGCAACGGCGAATGGCGTCTGGACTCGGGCTTTCCAGGCCAGGCGCGAATCGTGATTCCGCGCGTTTCCGTCGCCGCGCTGCATGATCTGGCGCCGGAGCCGCATCTGCGCAAGGACCTGCCGTTCGACGGCTTCCTTCAGGGTGAAGTGATCGTCGCGGGCCCGCTCAACAATCTCTCCGCCTGGAAAGCTGATATGACGCTCGCTACCGTTCAACTGAACTCTCTCGCGAGCACGCATCCCCTGGCCGGCGCCCAAGCGCAGGATCTGGTGCTTCGCAACGCCGAGCCTGTGCGCATCGAAGCCACGCCCAAGGCCGTTGAAATTCGTAGCGCCAGCTTTACCGCCAAGGAGACTACCCTCACGGTGTCCGGGCGTTTAGCTTTGGACTCCAAGACCCCTTGGGACGTGTCCGCGCAGGGACGGATCAATCTGTCGATTCTCCAAATTTTCAACCCGGACCTGCTTGCGTCCGGCGAGTCGGTGATCGGCGTGCGGGTGCGCGGGCCGCTGACAGAGCCTGAAGTCGAGGGTCGCCTCGAGCTGCAAAAGGCTTCGCTGTTTCTCCGGGATTTTGCCAACGGCGTGAATGATGCCAATGGGCTGATCCTGTTTGACCGCAATCGCGCCACGGTACAAAACCTGACTGCCGTCACCGGCGGCGGCAAGATTAATTTCGAAACGGGAAGCTTCGTGGGTTTCCGCGGATCGGCGCTGCTGTACCGCCTGCAAGCCACGGCGGAGAATGTCCGCTACCGCTCCCAGGATGGCGTCAGCCTCACGGTGAACGCGGCCATGGGATTAGTGGGTACTTCGGACAACAGCGTTCTATCCGGCTCGGTCACCGTCATGCGCACCGTCTTGAATCCCCGGACCGACGTAGGCTCGTTGCTGGCGTCCACCGCGAGACCGGTCTCCGAACCCCTGACCCCCAACGAGTATCTGCGCGGAATCCAATTCGACGTGCGCATCGTCAGCGCTCCCAGCCTGCAGCTCGAGACGTCGCTGACCCGCAACATCCAGGCCGACGTCAATCTGCGCGTGCGGGGAACCCCTGACCGGCCGGTCATTCTCGGCGACGTCACCGTCAGTTCCGGGGAGATTGAGTTCTTCGGCAACAAATACAGCATCAATCGCGGCGAAGTGAATTTCTACAATCCGGCCAGGATCGAACCCGTCATCGATATGGATTTGGAAACCAGGGTGCGTGGAATCGCGGTCAACATCCGCTTCGCCGGATCTCTGAATAAGATGAACTTTTCCTACAGTTCCGATCCGCCCTTGCAAGCCAACGAGATTATCGCGCTGCTGGCGGTTGGGCGGACGCCCTCCACTACCGGGCCGTTGTCCACCAGCCCCACCAGCACCAATACCGCGTATCTGGCCACCGGCAGCAACCCTTTGCTGGGGCAAGCGATCGGGCCTTCCGGCCGCCTGGGGAAACTCTTCGGCGTCGGTCATATCAAGATCGATCCCCAGCTCACCGATATCACTTCCGTCCCGCAGGCGCGCCTTACCTACGAGCAGCAGGTTTCGGCGGATATCACACTCACTTACATCACTAATCTGGCGGTCACCAATCAGCAGATCGTGCGCATCGAGTACGACCTCAACAAACGCTGGTCGGTGGTGGCGCTGCGGGACGAGAATGGCGCCTTCGGCATCGATTTCCAGTACAAGAAACGCTTCAAATGAGATTGCGGAAGGCCGAGGGCCGGTTGAAAATCGAGCACAGCATAGTGGACGGCGTGCGGAGTTTTCTCGAGCGGCTGCTCCACCAGAATCCCGCTATCCGCTCCGTAATCCCGGGCGTGATCCGGCCTGTTCGAGATGCTAAAGGCGCCGTTCGGGTTCGTGTGACGGTGCCGACCACGAACGGATGGAAGGCCATCGCTTTGAGCCAGGGAGCGCGGCAAGAGTTGTTTATCAGCACCGATCTTTCGAAAACGGATCTGGAAGAAGCGATCCGCGGGGCTTCCGCGAATCCGTGAACCCCAAGCTGGAATTCTCGCCCGACCGAATGCGCCAAATCGGCTATCGCGTCGTGGACCGCTTGGTGGACCATCTTGCGACGCTTCCCGAGCAACCCGTGGGCGCCAAAGCCGACCCCTCTGCGCTGCTCACCGCCTTGAACGAACCCGCCCCCGAGCAAGGCGCCGAGTTTGAAACCGTTCTCGCGCGATTAGAACGGGACGTGCTCCGGAACACCATGCATGTCAATCATCCGCGCTTTTTCGCCTACGTGCCCGGCCCCGGCAACTTCGTGGGCGCCATGGCGGATGCGCTTATCTCGGGTTACAACGTTTTTGCCGGGACCTGGATCAGCGGCTCCGGCCCCGCCGCGGTGGAGCTTGTAACGCTCAAGTGGCTGCGGGAAGCCTGCGGCCTACCCGAAACTGCGGGAGGACTGTTTGTGAGCGGCGGCAGCATGGCGAATCTTACCGCGCTCGCGGTGGCGCGCCGCGCCGTTCTCGAAGACCGCACCGAAAACGCGAGCGTCTACTTTTCCGACCAGGCGCACTCCTCGCTCGAAAAAGCCCTGCGACTGATCGGAATCCCGCCGGAAAATTTCCGCAGGTTGCAATCGGGCTCCGATTATCGTCTTCCGATCGGGGATCTGGCGGCGTCCATCCAGGCGGATCGCGCGGCCGGCCGCCGTCCCTTTTGTGTCATCGCGAATGCCGGGACAACCAATACCGGCGCCATCGATCCGCTGATCGAGATCTCGGCGTTGTGCCGCGAACTGCGCCTTTGGTTGCACGTGGACGGAGCCTATGGCGCGGCGGCCGTAATTTCCCAGCGCGGCCGCGAATTGCTGGCGGGCCTCGCGCTGGCGGACTCGCTCACGCTCGATCCCCACAAGTGGCTTTTTCAGCCTTTCGAGATCGGCTGCGTTCTGGTTCGCGAACTGGTTCATCTGCGCGAGACTTTTCGGGTCCTGCCCGAGTATCTCAAGGATACCCAACACGATCTCGCCGAGTTCAACTTCACCGACCACGGGCTTCAGCTGACGCGGGGTTTCCGAGCCTTGAAGCTTTGGATGTCGATCCAGGTTTTCGGGATGGCATCCTTTCGAGCCGCCATCGACCGGGGCTTCGCCTTGGCGGAGTTCACCGAGGCTGGGCTCCGCCGGATGCCGGGCTGGGAGGTTGTGACGCCGGCCCAGATGGCGGTCGTGTGCTTTCGCCGTAAGTCCGCCGATGCTTCGGCTCACCTCCGATTGGTGCAAGCGCTCTTGCAGGACGGGTTTGCTTTAATCACTTCAACCGTTCTGCGCGGCCAAACCGTCCTGCGGGCCTGTACTATTAATCCGCGCACTACCGAAACCGACATCGAGCGCACGCTCGCTCGTTTGGATCGTCTCGCGGGAACAATCTAATACTCGTTCGCTCTTGGTACTAAGCCATTAACCTAGCGTAATTGTCCCCCTTCGGGGCTAACGTAGACCGTTTCTCCGGCCGATGAGAAACGGTAGGTGAGGATTCAACGATCTACCCTGATTCCGACACCACTTATGGGGAAATAGTGAAGATCCTGATCGCCGATGACAGTATAGTATCGCGCCATTTGCTGGAGGGAACGCTGCGCAAATGGGGTTACGAAGTAGTGGTCGCTTGCGACGGATTAGAGGCGCTGGCGGCCCTGGATCGCAAGGACGCCCCCCAGTTGGCGATCCTGGACTGGATGATGCCGGGTCTAACCGGTCCGGAGGTCTGCCGCCGCATCCGTCAATGGGCTCGAGAACCTTACACTTACACGCTCCTGCTCACGTCCAGAAGCCAAAAGGAAGATCTCATCGAAGGCATGGAAGCGGGCGCGGACGACTATATCACCAAGCCCTTTGACCAACACGAGTTACAAGTCAGGCTCCGCGCCGGCACTCGATTAGTGGATCTGCAAGCCGAGCTGCTGGCGGCGCGGGAGGCGCTGCGCGAGCAGGCCACTCGGGATTTCCTCACCCATTTGTGGAATCGTAGCTCCATCCTCCAGATCCTCAGCCGTGAGTTGGCGCGCTCCAATCGCGAACGTCGTCCGGTCGGGGTGGTGATCGCGGATATTGACCACTTCAAGAACGTCAACGATAATTACGGCCACGAGGCCGGCGATGCTGTCCTGCGCGAGACCGCTCGCCGCATGCAGAACGCCGTTCGCGAGTACGACTCCATCGGACGTTATGGCGGCGAGGAGTTCATCATTCTGTTGCCGGGTTGCGACGAGAAGGACAGCTACAATCAAGCCGAACGTCTGCGCAGACAGCTCTCTCAGGTGGAGATGGGTTTGCCGGAAGCCTCCTTGAACGTCACCGCCAGCTTCGGCGTCACTACTGCCAAGTGCGGAGAAGCCTGGACCCCGGAAAGCTTAATCAGAAAAGCCGATCAAGCGCTCTACCTCGCAAAGAAGCTTGGCCGCAATCGCGTCGAGTTTCTGTCGCACGACGCCCCGGAGACCCACGTGGTCGAAAACCATAGCGAGCAGCAAACGGTCGCGTCCTAACTAAAATCCCAGCTCGCCGAGCAATCCGCCGGCGTGGTACACCTTCTTGAGACTTTCGATAATAGCGTTGCCGGCAACGTGTACCGAACGGGCCCGCTCCTCGGTGTATACGTAGCGATTCGCCAAACCTTCCAGATTCCCATCGAACAGAATCCCGACGATCTCGCCCCGCTCGTTGACGGTGGGGCTTCCCGAGTTTCCGCCATGCGTATCGGCGGTGGTCACGAAATCGAACGGCGTCGCCGGATCGAGCTCGGCCTTGGCCTGAACCCAGTCCGCCGGCAACCGGTAGGGGTCTTTGCCGGTAGCGTGCTCGTACAGACCGGCAAACGTGGTGGCATAGGGGATCGGCCGCCCCGAGGCATCCGTGTAGCCTTTCACCGGACCGTAGCTGAGCCGCAACGTGAAGGTCGCATCCGGATATTCGTTCGTCCCATAAACGGCAAATCTAGCTTGCGCGATTTTGGAAGCGCTCGCCGAAATCACGGCTTCGACTTTGTCGTCGAATGCCTTGCGATATTTGCGCGCCGGACCATCCAGAATTCGCGCCAGCCGGATCATTCCGTCTTGCGTGTTCTCCACCGCATCGACATTGTGAGCCAACCGCTTTCGCTCCTCCACATCGAGGATCTTGGTGTTGGAAACGTACTGATGCGCCGCCTGCTCGGGCGTTTGCCCCGCGAGCACCGCCTTCACGGTGGTATCGCTTGCTCCCAACTCCTTCTCGAGAAAACGGAACTGTTCGGCCAGCACCAATTCCTCGAGCGCTGGACTCAAAGGCGCCGGCGAATACATGGCCTGTTCGAGCGAGGGGAGCGCGGCATCCTGGTAGCCCGCCAGCCGCTGGTCGTTCGGCTTGTGCGTCTCTTCGGCAAAGCGCAACACTTCCCGGGCGATCGCGAAAACCTTCGATTCATCCGGCGCGGCTTCGATCAGGTAATACGGCTTGAAAAATGTGCGGTATTCCTTGTAGGCCGCCGCCAGCTCGTCCCAAGTCTTGCCGAATTTCTTTCTCAGCTCCGGATCTTTGGCCACCATGCCGCGTAGCTTCTGCTCCTCTTGGCGTTTTAGCTGCATCAAATTCGGATCGCGCAATCCTTGTTCGAATCCGGTAAGCGCCTTATAGGAATTTTGATCCTCGTCCAGGTAATCCTGGGACTCGCGCTTATTCTCGGCGCCGGTCGTCCCGAAAGAGAGCAACTGGCTGATACGTTCGCGAAGCATGTCCAGGATCAACGGATAAGACACGTCGCGGCTGAACTCCATTTGGGCGATGGTCTGCAATCGCCCGGTTGAGCCGGGATTCCCGGATACAAACGCGAGTTCTCCATCCTTTACGCCGGAGTGACTCCACGCCAGATAGTCGGGCGTCGAAGCCGGTTTGCCGCCCTCGTAGGCGCGGAAGAAGGAAAAATCCAGACAATACCGCGGGTACGTGAAATTGTCCGGATCGCCGCCAAATTGAGCGATGTCGTACTCCGGCGCGAATACTAAACGAACATCCGTATACTTCTTGTATTGATAGAGACTGTATTGAGCCCCCGAGTAGAGCGATACGACATCGCAGCGATTGCCGGTCGATGTCGAGCAATCTTTTTCAATGCGCGCGGTAGCTGCTTTCCTCATCCGATTGGCTTCGACGGCCGAAGTCTCCGGGCGAACGCCTTCGTTGACTCGGGCCGTCACATCGGCGGTGTTGAGGAGAGCATCCACCTCCAAGTCCGGGCACATTTTCTCGCCGGCCTCTCCGCCGGATTGAAATCCTTTCGCCATGTAATCATGCTCGGAAGAGCTCAGCTTCTCGATACAGTCCTGGCCGACGTGATGATTGGTGAAGAGTAAGCCGCGCGGGGAAACGAAGGAACCCGAGCCGCCGTTGTTGAAGCGCGCCGAAGCGCGCTCGAGATGATTCAAAAAATTATCGGTCACCTTGAAGCCGAACTTCTGCTCCACTCGATCCTTGGGGAAGTGGTCGAAAAGCCACATCCCTTCTTCCGCTGCCCCACAACCAGCCCACAGAAGGGCCAAGACGGTAATCTTAGTTAACATTGCATTTTCCACCTAAATTCAACAAACTAAAGTACTAAACGGCACAATCAAAAGGCGCTTGCTTCACTTTTCCCAACTGAGCGTGCGATACTGTGGTCTGAGAGAATCGGACGCGAAATGACTCAGTTGGGCGAGGCGATAGCCCGCTACCATAAAATGCTCGAAGGTGATCCCTATAAGGATCTAGCCTGGGCACACCAACTCCAGGAACGCATGAGGGCGCACAATTTGGCCGTCGGCGGGAGACCTGTATCTCCAGTCCTGCGTCCGCATTTTATCACGCGCAGGCAGTACGCCGGTTTGGTCAAGGCGGTGGATTCTTTTTCGAAGGCCATCGCGCGTATCGAAAAGATGGCGATCGGGAGTCCGGCTCTGCTTGCCCGCATGGAATTGCTGCCGGCCGAAAAAATGCTCGCCGCGGTGGATCCTGGCTATGCCGCTCTCTCGGTCACTTCGCTGATCGACACGCATCTGAACAACGGCACGCTCCGCTTTGCGCGTTATATTCCCGATACGCCCACTGGCGTCGCTTACGGCGAAGCGCTGTCGGATTTGTTTTATGACGCGCCGCCCGTCAAGGAATTGCGCAAACGCTATCACTTGGAGAAACTGCCCGGGACGAAATACCTGTTGCAGGGAATTCTCAAGGCTTACAAGGAATGGGGCGGTCAAAATAAGAAGCCGAACATCGCCATTCTGGAATTTCGCCAGCCGTTCCAAACGGCCGAGTCCGGGGAAAGCGCTCTGATCGCGCAGTTGTTCCGGCGCGAAGGCCACGTGGTGGAAGTGGTTTCGCCCGACCAGCTCGAATACCGGAACGGCGTGTTGGCCCGCGGCGATTTTCCGGTCGAACTGATCTTCCGGCGCATAAAGGTGCAGGAGTTTCTGGTTCGCTTTGACTTGACCCATCCCGTGCTCCGCGCTTATCAGGACCGCTCCGTTTGCGTCGTCAACAGTTTTCGCTCCGAGCTCGCTCAGAAAAAAGCGATTTTCGATCTGCTCACCGACGAGGAAATAACGGCTGGTTTTCCAGCTGTCGAGCGCAAGGCGTTGGGCGAATTGATCCCCTGGACTCGCGTCGTTCGGGAAACTAAAACCCGGTATAAGAAAAAGCTGGTCAATCTTCCGGATTTCATCCTGAACAATCGCCAGAAGCTGGTGCTGCGCCCCAATGACGATGGCACCGATCAAAGCTCCTTCCGCGGCTCCGAGGTGGATCAAGCCTCCTGGGAGAAAGCTCTGCGAACCGCGCTCCGCAATCCGTATGTCGCCCAAGAGGTGGTGGAACCCGTGATTGACGTGTTTCCTGTCCTGCAATACGGCCATCTCGAGATGCAGAAGATGCGGGTGAACGTGCATCCCCACTCCTACCTCGGCAAAGTGCAAGGTTGCTCCAGTTGGCTCACCGCCGTCGGGCCGTCCGGATTCTCCACGCTCTCCGGCGTCGCGCCGACGTTCATCTTAGGCGAGAAATAGTCTGGGGCGAGAAGTAATCTGGACTAGATATTCTCCACTTCGACTTTGGCTTTCAGATTAGCTACCCCGGCGGTGTACCTCGAGTCGGTAACCTGAAACGCGACTGCATCATCGATCCAATCGTGCGCCACCCCGTCGGGATCGTGCGAAGCCGCCGTCAGCGTGTATTCGCCCGGACACAGATCGCAAACGAAGCGGAAAGTGAGCTGCAGTTCCGAACCCTCCGCGCAAGGCCCCAGCTTGATCCGCTCGAGCTCGGTGTTGGTTCCGTACACCTCGAGCCCCACCCGGGTCCGGATCAGGATTCCAACCACCGGATCTTCCACCGCCTCCTGGTATCGCAGGCGCACCCGAACCGTCGCTTCCTCTCCGCTCCGCAACACCATGCTGGGTTGTCCGGAAACACCCAGGGTCTCGAGCGAGACGATCTGCGCGCGGCCATCGCCGCGTCGTTGGGACAAGCGCAGGGGCGCCGCGGCCGTCTCGGCCCACCCCCGGAACTTTTCCGCGATCCGCTGCTGATAGGCTTCCAATACCTCGCCCGGATCGCCGCGCCGCCGCAACTCGCCCGCTTCCAACCACCAAATCTCGTCGGATAATCGCCGCAGCAAATCCGGCTCATGAGAAGCGATCAGCACCGTGGCTCCGTCGTTCCGCAGCCGGCCGATCCCGACCATTGCCTGAGCGCGCTCCAGTCCGTCCTGTCGAGCCAGGCAGTGGTCCAACGCCAGCAAGTCCACCGGCGATAAGTCGAGTGGGTCGCAAGGCCCCAGGTAGCGGCTGCTTCCCGTGCGAATTACTTCTCCTTGCTCGGTCGTTTCCACTCCGGCGGCCAGCCGCAACAGCGCGCTCTTGCCCGCGCCGTTCTCTCCCACCACGCCGATCACCGCTCCGCCCGGAGCCGAAACCGTCAGGTTTTTCAGCGGCGGAAACGCCACGCCGTGAAACTCAATTGCCATGCTAGATAGAATAACGCTTGATGCTCGCGCTGCTCTTCGCGCTTTCTTTTTCCAGCACGGGAACGGTTCACTTGCCGCCAGGCGTCACCATGGTAGAGTCCGAATTACGCTTGCCCAACGGCGCTCACGATCTCACCGTGATCGGAGATCAGAGCGTCTTGCGCGCGTCACCAGCCTTCCGCGGCCGCGCCATCCTGAGTTGCAGAAATTGCCGCCGGATCAAGTTCGCCAACTTCAGCATCGACGGCAACCGCCCCGCGCTCGAAAAGCCTCGCCCGATGGCGCCCACCGACAAACCGTTCTCCGCCGTTTTTCCCGATAACGGCATTCTCGTCGAAGACACGGAGGGCCTCGAAATAGACCACGTGGATTTCACCCGAATCGCGAACTTCGCCGTTCTCGTGAACCATTCCCGAGACATCCGGCTCCGCCGCCTTTCCGTACAGGAGAGCGGCTCGCGCAATGCCATGGGGCGAAACAATACCAGCGGCGGAATTCTCCTGGAAGAAGGCGTCGATTCGTTCACCGTCTCCGATTCGGTTTTCAGGAATATCCGCGGCAACGCGGTGTGGACTCACTCCTGCTACGGTTCGCCTCGCAATGTGGGCGGAAAGATCGCCGACAATCAGTTCTCCGACATCGGCCGCGACGCCATTCAGGTGGGTCACGCCGCGAACGTGACCGTGACCGGCAACCACGGCGTTCGTATCGGTATGCGCCCGGATGAAGTGGATGTCGAAGGCGGCGGAACGCCGGTGGGCGTCGATTCGGCCGGCAACGTCGGCCAGAGCGTTTATGAGTTCAACCATTTCGAGGAAGTGGACGGCAAGTGCATCGACCTGGACGGGTTTCATGACGGCGAGGTCCGCTCGAACACCTGCGTCAATCGCGGAAAACCGGAGGATTATCCCTACGGCAACTTCGGCATCGCAATCAACAACACCGGCATCGACATGCGATCCCAAAATATCGTGATAACGGACAACACGCTCGAAGGCATGAAGTTCGGCGGCATTTTCGCGCTGGGCGAAGGCCATCGCATCCTGCGCAACCACATGACTCATCTCAATACCGCGCACTGCAACGAGACGCACGCTAAGTTCGGTTGTTTGGCGATCGCGGGCGAGCCTGGATTCCTGGAGAGCGGGATTTATCTGGCGAAAGGCGGCGAGCGCCCCGGGCCGGCGCACAACATCGTTATTGAAGACAACGTGATCAGCGGATACAAGATGGCGGCGCACTGCATCGAGTCCGCGCCCACGGTCAAGTTGTCCGACCAGACCGTCAAGAATAACAAGTGCGTCGATGAGTGACCAGCCCGCCGGCGTTTCCGACCGCATGCGCGCGGATTGGAACCAGCGCGCGCGCGAAGACGCCCGCTATTATGTCGCATTCGGCGCTCGCGGCCAGGACGAGGAAGACTTCGCCGCTACGGCCGCGGATGTGCTTCGGTCGCTCGAACACGAGCTCAAACGCCTTCCGCGGGATACCGATCATCGCGCCCGGCGAGCTCTCGAAATCGGCTGCGGTCCCGGACGGTTGATGAAACCGCTGAGCCGGCATTTCGGTGAAATCCACGGCGTGGACGTTTCGGATGAAATGGTCGGCTTCGCGCGCGAAAGTCTGCGCGACATTCCGCATGCTCACGTGCATGCCACCAACGGAGCCAGCCTCTCCCAGTTCGCCTCCGCGTCGTTCGACTTCGTGTACTCCTACGCCGTTTTCCAACATATTCCCAGCCGCGAAGTGGTGCTTGAATACATGCGCGAGACGCTCCGGGTATTGAAGCCGGGCGGCGTTTTCAGGGGCCAGTTCAACGGCCTTCCGCACTCCGCGACGCCCGATACATGGGCCGGCGTCACCTTCTCGGCGGACGATATCCGCGCCTTCACGCGCGAGCAGGGCATCCCTCTGATGAGCCTGGAAGGCGTCCAAACGCAATACATGTGGACCACGTGGCGCAAACGGCCGTTGCCGCATCCGGCGCCCGAGCCATTGCCTTTAGCTATCCATCGCATCACCAATGCTTATTCCGGCGAGTTCGTGGCGCCTAACCGCGGACAATTCGCCAGTCTGGCGATCTGGGTTGAACACCTGCCCGACGAAGCCGATTTGAACAATCTAGAAGTCGCGGTGGATGGCGTTCCCGGCACAGTGGTCTACGTCGGTCCCTCCGATGGGAAGCAGCAAGTGAACGTGCGGCTCCCACCTGGAGTCCGCACTGGTCTTGTGCCGGTGGACTTGCGTTGGAACGGAAAGCCACTGGCCGCGCCCGCGCTGGTCCGATTGATTCCTTCCGGCCCGCTAACGCCGCGCATCGTCTCCGTTAGCGATGGCGTGAATCTCTCGCAAAAAAATCGGTCCGTAACCGGCTCCTTGAAGGTTCAAATCGAGGAAATCAGTTCTCCGGAAACGGTCAGAGCCGCGGTCGGCGGCTTAGCGGTCGAAAAACTGGACATCGTCTGTATTGATCCAATCCCGCCCCGGTACGAAATCAACGTGAGCATGCCCGCCGGCTTGTCCTCAGGCACCCACCTGCTTGAGATTTGGGCGGGTTCTCGCCGCCTGCTTCCGAGCGAAATTTACATCGCTCCGTAACATGCTGCGCACTATATAGATATAATCCTTGACGCCCCACTATATGTTGGGGCATGATTACAGACAGCCGCAAAAAGTAAACATTCAGTAAACAGGAGCTAAAATGGGACAAGTAGGCGTGGCGTTAGCCAGGATTCCAGACGTGCAGACCACCAGCAAGAAAGCCCTTCCGGTCACCGAACGCAAGGGAGTCAACTTTCCCAAGTACTTCACCCAGAAGCTCGAACCGGGCAAGACGCCGTACGACGAGATCGCCTGGGAACTGCGCACGGCCGTCATCGCCAACGATAAAGGCGCCATCATTTTCGAACAGAACGACGTGGAAGTGCCGGCCGATTGGTCGCAGACCGCCACCAACATCGTCGTCAGCAAATATTTTCACGGCCGGATGGGCTCGCCCGACCGGGAAGGAAGCGTTCGCCAGTTGGTACATCGCGTCGTGGACACCATCGCCGATTGGGGACGCACCGGCCGGTATTTCAAGACCAACGAGGACGCCGAAAATTTCCGATACGAGCTCGCGCATTTGATGCTGACGCAAAAGGCCTGCTTCAATTCGCCGGTCTGGTTTAACGTCGGCGTCAACCTGGAAGCGCGCGGATACGGCTTCTACTACGACGAGGCGTCCGAAAACGTCGTGAAATTGAAGAAGGGCGAATCGCGCCCGCAATGCTCGGCCTGTTTCATCAATTCCGTCAAGGATTCGCTCGAATCGATTCTGGATCTCGCCAAGACCGAGGGCATGCTGTTCAAGTGGGGCTCGGGAACAGGCACCAATCTTTCTCCGTTGCGAGAAGAGGACGCTGTGCTGGCCGGGGGTGGCTGTGCCTCCGGCCCGCTCAGCTTTATGAAGGGGTTCGATGCGTTCGCCGGCGTCATCAAGAGCGGCGGCAAGACGCGCCGCGCCGCCAAGATGGTGATCCTCAACATCGATCATCCGGATGTCGAAGACTTCATCTGGTGCAAAGCCAAGGAAGAGAAAAAGGCCCACATGCTGATCGATGCGGGCTACGATTCCTCGCTCGACGGCGAAGCCTACAGTTCCATATTTTTCCAGAACGCCAACAACTCCGTTCGAGTCACCGATCAGTTCATGCAGGCCGTCAACTCCGGCGGCGACTGGTGGACCCGCTCGGTGGCCGACGGCCAGCCCAAGCAACGCTACAGCGCCAAGGATCTGCTGCGCCAGATCGCCGAAGCCACCCACCAGTGCGGCGATCCGGGTATGCAATTCGACAGCACTATCAATCGCTGGCACACTTCCAAGACCACCGCGCGCATCAATGCGTCGAATCCCTGCTCTGAGTACATGTTCCTGGATGACTCGGCCTGCAACCTGTCCTCGCTGAACCTGATGAAGTTCGTGGGGCCGGGCGGCGAGTTCGGGGTCGAAGCGTTCCGCCATGCCTGCGATACCATGACGCTGGCCCAGGAAATCATCGTCGACAGCGCCAGTTATCCCACCGAAAAGATCGCGCGCAATTCGCACGATTTCCGCCCGCTCGGCCTGGGCTTCGCCAACTTGGGCGCGCTGCTGATGTCGATGGGCATCCCTTACGACAGTCCGCAAGGCCGCGACTGGGCGGGCGCCATCACCGCCGTCATGTGCGGCCAAGCTTATCTCACCAGCGCGCGCATCGCCGAGGGAGTCGGCCCGTGCCCCGGATACGCCGCCAACGAAGAATCGTTCCTGGATGTGATTCTCATGCACGGCAAAGCCGTCAGCGGCATCGACAGTAAGCGCGTCCCCCCCGATCTGTTCCAAGCCGCGGTGGACTGCTGGAACGACGCCTACGCGCTGGGCGAACGAGCAGGTTTCCGCAACGCCCAGACCACCGTGATCGCGCCCACTGGCACCATCGGCTTCATGATGGATTGCGACACCACCGGAGTCGAGCCGGACCTGGCGCTGGTCAAATACAAAAAGCTGGTCGGCGGCGGCATCATCAAGATCGTCAACAACACCGTTCCTCAGGCGCTCATCAAACTCGGCTACACTCCCGAGGAAGTCGAGGTCATCGTCAGCCACATCGACGCTACCGGAACCATCGAGGATGCGCCGGCGCTCAAAGACGAGCACCTCGCGGTCTTCGATTGCAGCTTCCGCCCGCAGAACGGCAAGCGCTCCATTCATTACATGGGCCACGTTCGCATGATGGCCGCCGTTCAGCCGTTCATTTCCGGCGCGATTTCCAAGACCATCAACATGCCTGAGGAGTCCACCGTCGAAGAGGTCATGGACGCGTACCAGGAAAGCTGGCGTCTGGGTCTGAAGGCTGTCGCCATCTATCGCGATGGATCGAAGAAAGTGCAGCCGCTTAGTTCGGGCACGGGCAAGGGCGAGAAGAAGGCTCTCGTTCCCGTCGCGCCTGCGGCCGTAATCACCGAGAAGGTGGTTTATCGCCCCATCCGCCGCAAGCTTCCCGACGAGCGCCAGTCGGTGACGCACAAGTTTTCCATCGGCGGCCACGAAGGTTACATCACCGTCGGCATGTACGAAGACGGAACGCCGGGCGAAGTTTTCATCTCGATGGCCAAGGAAGGCTCCACCATCAGCGGCCTGATGGACAGCTTCGCCACCAGCATCAGCTACGCGTTGCAGTACGGCGTGCCGCTGAAGTTCTTCGTGGATAAATTCAGCCACGTTCGATTCGAGCCGAGCGGCTGGACCGGCAACCCGCAGGTTCCGTATGCGAAGTCCATCATGGACTACATCTTCCGTTGGATGGGCGCGCGGTTCCTCGGCCCCGAGTACGCCGTAACCGAAGCGGGCAACGCTCCGGTGTTGCGCCCGACCGAGCCTCAGCCGCAGCAGTCGCTGCCGTTCGCTCCGGCGGTCAGCGATTCGCCGCTGTGTTCGGAATGCGGCGGGTTAATGACGCGCAACGGCAGTTGCTACAAGTGCGAAAACTGCGGCGGCACCAGCGGCTGTAGCTAAATCGAATCCATAAAGATTGGTGGGAGGTGTCACTCCTTCGCCTTGGGGCGGCCTGTTCAGGCCGCCTTTTTTACGACGGTTTCAAGAGCATTTGTTGGATGTTCTTCTTCAACTCCGGAACATCCCGTTGCGTCACTTCCCGGATTCTCTGCGATCCGAACGCACTCGACTTGCGGCCATTGAGCTTTCAAGTCTGCGAGAGGCGTTGCAGCTCTCGAAGAGCACCTGAAGATTTCGAAGCACGGCATCCTGCGCATCCTTGAAGACCGAAACGCCTCGACGCCCGGAGCTGTGTCTTCCTCAACTCGTCCGCTGCAGAATCGTCCTTCAAACAGGAATAGCCTCTCGCAGAATGCTGTCGCGAAGCAAGGGATGCAGTCCACGCTCTGTCACCACTTCGACGCGTTTCCCAAGCAGGGCCTCCAAGTCAACAATAAGCCCTCCCGGAAACCAGGAACTCGTCACCGCGCCGACATCCACTAGGAAATCAACGTCACTATCGAGTCTCGCCTCGCCCCTCGCCACCGATCCGAAGATGCGCACATTCCGAGCGCCATGCTTGGCCGCGATATCGAGAATGTCATCTCGTTTCAGCCGGATCAATTGAGCGGTATCGAGGGCTTGGTCCATCCGCTTCTATCTTATAGCGTGCTACGGGGATAGGGAACGCTCCCGGTCATTATGCCTTCCTTATCCCGCCGCTATGTTTTGTTTATGCGTCTTCCGGGATAATCAGATTCGAAAGAGAATGGCGCCAGCACCGGAATCGAACATCGAGGAGATGAGCCTGGACGACTTGCGGCGCGCGCTCCGCGCCAATCGAGTCACTTTCCCCTCGCAAGCCCCGACCTTCTTGAAGCACGACCGGCCCGACCTCCAGTGGAAGTTCGCCCAGTTCTACTTCGTGCTCGGATGGAGTTGCCGAGCCATCGCCGATCGTCACGGTCTCATTCGTCAACGAGTGCAACAAATTTTGAACACTTGGAAACAGCGCGCCGTGCAAACCGGATATATCCAGTTCATTCCGCCAATCGAAGCTCTCGATCCGCCCGTAACGTCCCGCCGGGTTATACCGCCGAAATTCTACTCCGCTCCAGCGTCACCCAGGTAGCCTGCTCTTACCTTGAACGGTTGAGGAAGGACGAAATCATTATGAAGATACTAACTCCGATTCGACACTCGCTCATTGCGGCCGCGCTGATCGCTTTGCCGTCGCCGATATGGAGCGCCGACGATCAGATCTCGCAGCCCTCCGCCGAGGCATCCAACAGCGCCGTGGATGCTGGCTTCCGGGATTCGAATAATGCGGACAATTCGCCGGACCCGCAGCAGGCCCCTAGCGCGGCGCCGACTTCCGGTAACGCAGCGGCGCCTAAGCCGGCGGCAAAGTACAGTTTCTGGAAGGCCTTCGGCAAAGCGTACTGGGACGATTGGCATGCCGGTCCCGATACCGGAGAGGAGCCGAAGTTTCGCGGCGACCCCGCGCCGGCCACCGATCCGCCGTATCCTTTCACGGTCTGGCCCATCGGAGGCACCGTGAACATCGGCCAGCCGTGGACGCAGGCGGGACCGCTGATGACCGCCCTCTGGGCCGGTCCGCATGGGGACTGGTGGAAGAAATCCAAGATTCAGATTTACGGTTGGGCGAACGCCGGTCTCAACTTCAGCACCTCGACTCAATCGGTCGGCGGCAAGTACGCGAACGCCCCAGCCGCTTACCCGCAGATACCCAACTCGATCCAATTGGATCAAGTTACTTTGTATATCGAGCGCCAGCCCGACACCGTGCAAACCGATCACTTCGACTGGGGGTTCCGCTTGACTAACTTGTACGGATTCGATTACAGATTCACGACCGCTGACGGCTATTTCAGCCAGCAACTCCTGCACATAAAGCCCGATGGGACGCTGGGAAACCAGTACGGATACGATCCGGTGATGTTCTATCTGGACTTCTATTTCCCGCACGTGGCGGACGGCATGATACTGCGGCTGGGACGATATATTTCGCTCCCGGACATCGAAGCGCAGCTAGCCCCGAATAATTACACTTACACTCACTCGCTCACTTACACTTACGATTGTTATACCCAGACCGGCGCGAATGCGACCATCAAACTCTCCAACCGTTGGACCGTTCAGCTAGGTCTCTCGCCCGGTTGCGAAACGGCTGCATGGAAGCCGAGCGCGAAGTGGACGGTCGATGCGTGCATCGGCTTCAATTGGCGGAGCGGTCAGGACAATGTTTACACCTGCGCGAACTCTCTGAATGACGGTAAGTACGCTTACAACAACCTGGACGCTTACTACACAACCTGGTACCACAAATTCAACGAGAAATGGCATACTGCAACCGAAGCTTGGTATCAATACGAGAAGGATACACCCAACGTCTTGAATCCGGCGGCGGCATACCTACTTATCCTCAACGCCGACGGAGCGTTTTGTAATAGTCCGTCCGACCTTACCTGTTATGCTCCGGAGTGGGCGATCGTCAATTACACGAACCGTCAGTTGAACAAAAAGAATTTTATCAGCTTCCGCAACGAATATTTCGACGACATGCGGGGCCAGCGCACCGGATACAAGACACGCTACGTCGAAGACGGCATTTCTTGGAATCACTGGATTGGAACTACGATTCTGTTCCGGCCGGAACTGCGCTGGGAGCATTCCTTTGAAGTGGCCGCCTACGATGGAGGAAATCGCCACAGCCAGTTCATGTTCGCCGGAGACATCGTCTGGTTTTATTGACCGCCAGCCTCGGCCTCGCGCCGCATCAGTTTCCACAGCGCCTCGACGTGCTCGCGTTCCGTCGCGGCCGCGCCGATGGACACGCGGACCATCCAGCGGCCATCGAGCAGGGCGAGCGTCAGATAGGCGGCGCCCGATTTGTTGATGCGGTCCACCCAAGCAAGCGTGTGACGGTCGAGCGCCTCACCCGTTGTTCCGGGCGGCTCGTGCCGCACGCAAACGGTTTGCAGCGGAACCGGCGCCAACACGCGCCAGTTACTCGTGGCGCGCACCTCGCCGGCGAACCATTGGGCATTCGCCAGGTCGCGCCGCAAGCGCGCCCGCAAACCCTCCACGCCTTGCTCGCGGATCAAGAACCACAGCTTCAGCGAGCGAAAACGGCGGCCCAGCGGAAGGCCCCAGTCGCGATAGTTCTTGACTTCGGCGTCCGCCGCCGATCGCAGGTAGCTCGGATTGGTCGACATGACCCGCACCAGATGTTCGGGATCGCGGACATAGTAGAGCGAACAATCGAAGGCGGCGCCCAGCCATTTGTGCGGATTGAGCACCACCGAGTCGGCGCTCTCGACGCCTTGCCACATCCAGCGGCATTCGGGCAGAATCATCGCCGAGCCCGCCATGGCGGCGTCCACATGCAGCCACATTCCATGCCGGCTTGAGACGCCCCCGATGGCCTCAACCGGGTCGAGCGCGGTGGAAGTGGTGGCGCCCGTGGTGGCCACCACCGCGCACGGCTTCGAACCACTCGCCACATCGCGCTCGATCCGTTCTTCCAACAAATCCGGCCGCATCGCGTACGCTTCGTCGTTTTCGACGACGTGAACGTTGTGACGCCCGAAACCGGCCAGCAGCGCGGCCTTGTCCACCGAGCTATGGCTGTGCGCCGAGCAGTAGACTACCAGCGGCCGTTCCTCGCTCTGCAATCCGCCGCGAGTCAGGCCGTAGCCGGTGGTGCGTTCCCTGGCGCACAGCAACGCCACCAGCGTGCAAGCGGACGCGGTGTCTTGGATCACGCCGCTCCAGGCGTCGGAAAGACCGGTCATCCTTCGCATCCAGTCCGTCACCACTTCTTCCAGCTCCGTGAGCGCCGGGCTCGATTGCCAAGAAAGCCCGATCACCCCGAGACCGGTGCTCGCGTAATCGCCCAGTACGCTGGCGAGCAACGCGTTGGAGGGAAAATAGCCGAAGAAATTCGGATGCTGCCAGTGCGACAGGCCCGGCGGAATGATAGTTTCCAGGTCTTTCAGAATAGCTTCGAAAGGCTCTGGCTGTTCGGGAGCTTCAACGGGTAAAAGCGCGCGGATATTGCCGGGCGCCGTCCGCGCCATGACGGGAAACTCGGCGACGCGCGCGCGGTAGTCGGCGATCCAGTCGATGACTTGGTGTCCGAACTTGCGGAACTCTTCGGGGTTCAAAAAGCTAGTGTACAGTGACGCCGAGCGCGGTGAGTTCGCCGGCGATCTGCCGCAACGGCAGGACCCTATCGACGGCGCCCAGCCGAATGGCTTCGCGCGGCATGCCGAACACCACCGAGCTGGCTTCGTCCTGGGCGATCGTTCGAGCTCCGGCGCGCTTCATCTTGAGCATTCCCCGCGCGCCGTCCGCTCCCATCCCCGTGAGAATCGCGCCGATCGCGTTGCGGCCCGCCACCTCGCTAACGGAGTCGAACAACACGTCCACCGAGGGTCTTTGATAGCAAACGCGCGGGCCGTCTTGAACCGAGATGTAATACTCGCTCCCTCGTCTTCGCAGCGTCATATGGAAGTTGCCCGGCGCGATGAGCGCCTGTCCCGGAGACACCACGTCGCCGTCCGCCGCCTCCTTCACTCGAATCCGGCTAAGGTCGTTCAGCCGGTTCGCGAAAGCGGTGGAGAATACCGGCGGGATGTGCTGGACTACAACGATTCCCGGGCTATTCTCGGGCATTTCGGCGAGAACCTGCCGGATCGCTTCGGTCCCTCCGGTGGACGCCCCTATAGCTATCACCGTCCTTCGGTCCGCCGCACGGACCACCGCGGGAACGCGGGGTTTTTCCGGAACGGGCTCCTCGGCCGGCACTCTCCGAATCCGGGCTAGCGCGGCTGCGCGGATCTTTTGCGGCAAGTCCTGCTTCATCTCCCCCACCGAATAAGGACCGCCCGGCTTGCCCAAGACGTCCACTGCCCCGTATTGCAACGCTTCGAGCGCCGCGCGGCTCGAAGACTGCGCCAGAGAGCTAATGACGATTACAGGTATCGGATGGAATCGCATGAGCTTCTTGAGGAAGGTCAGCCCGTCCATGCGAGGCATCTCGATGTCCAGCGTCACAACGTCGGGGTTCAGGCTCAGGATTTTCTCCCGCGCCACGAAGGGATCGGGCGCCGTTCCCACTACTTCCAGATCCGGCTCGGCCGCCAGAGCCTCGGTCAGAAGCTTGCGAACGATCGCGGAGTCGTCCACGATCAACACTTTCGTTCTGCGCTGTCCGGTCACAGTTTCGCGCCTCCGAGGCGAATCCAACAGGCCAGGTTGCCTTCCGGCATGCTGAAACAGCGGTGCAGGGCGCCTTCGAGATCGGTATGCGATGCGTCTGGGATGGGAGCGCTCAGCGTCAGCTTCGCTTCCGGCCAAAGCCGGCTCAAGACGGCGCCGCAAAGAATGTTCGCCAGCTCGAGAATCACTTGGCAGCGTTCCATCTCGGTGGTTTCCTTCTCGTCCAGTCCCAGAAACGCCGCGGCGGCGGATTCCGCGGCCGGCCGCGACACCGACAGCAGCGCTTCTCCGAAATGCGTTCCTTCAAAACCAAGCCGCGCCGAAACCGCCGAGTCCAGCCAGACGTGATCGCAGGGCGCTGGTTCCGTATCCGCGAAAAACATGGTGGCCAGCACCTCCGCCACCACCTCGTCCAGGACCGGCGCCAGTTCGCCGGGCGACTCGGCCGCGCAAAATTGTTCAAGCTCTTCCGGCATTTCGCTCTCCTAGAATTCGCTCCAATTCCTCCCGCAAAGCTTCGGGCGAAAACGGCTTGGTCATGTAACCCTCGGCTCCGAGCGAGATCATCCGCAGGATTCGCTCTTTGGTTGCGTCGGTGGAAATCACCAAGGCGGGCACCGTGCGCAGCAGCCCGTCATTCCCTAGTTGTTCCAAAAGTTCCTCGCCGTTCATCTTGGGCATGTTGATGTCGGTGAGCATCACATCAATCCGGCCATGATCGCGCAAGCGCGCCAAAGCCTCCTCGCCGTTGGCGGCTTCCAGACATTCGCCCACCTCGAAGCCGGACAGGATCATCACCCGCCGGATGAAACTCCGCATCACCGGCGAGTCATCCACGATCAGTACAGAGTACGCCATTCCGTTCCTTTCCTTCCGTGCTGTGGATCGCCAACCCATGACGCTGCTGCGTCAGTTCCCGTTCGATCCCGCCGCCCTCGCGGATGAACATTCGCCCCGTCGCGGCCTCGATCCGCGTCGTCCGGGCAACCTCGCCACCCACCGCTTCGGCGTCAATCAGGATTCCCGCCTTCCAAAGAATCTTCTTGGCCGCTAGATAATTGCGTTTCCCGATCTGGAACGCGCCGTGGTTGCCCAGCACCTGAGCGCCGCCGGCCAGGCGCACTTTCATTCGCTTAGGAACGCCGCCCGCCTGCTGGACCGCCTCCACCAACCGCGCGATGCCGGTGTCGGCGAACATGCACGGGTTTTGCCGCGCTTTCTCGGCGTCAAGAGATGCCTCCGGCAGCATGTAATGCAGTAATCCCGCCACTTTGGCCACTGGATCGTAGGACGCCACTGCGATGCAGGAGCCGAGCGCGTAGGTGATCAGCACCGCATCCTCGTCGCGCGTGACCTTGCAATCGGAGATGCCTACTATGAGAGATTTCATGACCACACTCTCAACCCCGCCCGCGGCTTTTCCCTTCGATAAGTGGCCGGCTGAACATAGCGCAAAGTGTGCTCCACTCCGTTCAGCGATTCGGCGTGACCGACCAAGAGGTACCCGCCCGGTTCCAGGCAAGCGCTCAAGCGTTGCACGATGCTCTGTTGCGTCGGCTTGTCGAAGTACATCATGACGTTCCTGCAAAAAATGACATGGAAAAGCCGATGGCCGCCGAACGGCTCGATCAGATTGAGCCGCTCGAAATCGATGCGGCGCGCCAGTTCCGGCTTCACTTTGAAGAGTCCCTTGGATTCACCCTCGCCCCGCAACAAAAACATTTTGCGCCAGGCCTCGGGCAATTCCCGGAATCGCTCGGCGGGATAGACACCGCGCTTCGCCATGGCGAGCACGCGCGTGGAGATGTCGGTGGCCAGAATCCGGAATTCACGCTGACCCGGCCCCTCGCGCGCCAGGGCATCCCCCAAGCACATCGCTATCGAGTAGGGTTCCTCTCCGCTCGAACAGGCGGCGCTCCAGATTTCCAGCTTGCGCACCTGACGAAACTCCTCGGCCGCTGCCCTGGCCAGGAATTCGAAATGAGCCCGCTCGCGCAGGAAGCTGGTGTGATTGGTGGTAAGCGAGTCGATCAGTTCGATCAACGCCTCGCCGGTATTATCGGAAAGCACATGGCGGTGATACTCGGCGAAGGACTCAAACCCGCGTTGGCGGAGTTTCTTGCCCAGCCGCGCGGCCACCAGGGCTTCCTTGCCCGGTTTGAGCTCCAGCCCGAAGCGTTCGTGAGCCAGCTTGCTGATCTCGTGGAACTCTCGCGCCGTCAGCGCCAGCCCGCTGGTGTCGGGTTGGAGTGCGTCATTCATGACGTCCCGTTTCCTCTCCGGCGCCGAACAATCCTTCCAGATCCAGAATCAGCCCCACCCGGCCGTCGCCCAGGATTGCGCCACCGGCCACGCCGGCGATATTGCGCATGGTTTCGCCCAAGCCCTTGATCACGACCTCCTGCTTGCCGATCAATTCGTCCACCATCAGACAGAACTGCTTGCCGCCGCTCTCGGACACGATGAGCAGGCTTTCCCAGGGCTTTTCGAACCGCGGATTTACTCCGAAACGCTGGTGCAGGCGGATCAGCGGAAGCAAGGCGCCTCGTACCATCGCCATCTCCTGCCTGCCCTGGATGGTCGAAATCGCTTCTTCGGCCGGCTTCAGCATTTCTCGCACCGCGAAGATCGGCATTATGTAGCGCTGATCTCCCACTCCCACCACCAGACCGTCGATAATCGCGAGCGTCAAAGGCAGCTTCATCAGGAACGTGGTGCCCTGGCCCGGCGTGGATTGCACTTCGATGCGTCCCCGCAGTTTCTGCACTTGCTTACGGACCACGTCCATTCCGACGCCCCGTCCGGAAACATCGGTGATCTTTTCGGCGGTCGACAATCCGGGATGAAAGATCAGGTTGAAGATATCGCTCTCGGAAGGTTGCTCGTCCGGTTCCACTAAACCGGCGGCGCGCGCCTTCTTGAGAATTTTTTTGCAATCCAGCCCGCGCCCGTCGTCGCTCACCTGGATGACGATATGGCCCGCCTGATGGCCGGCCTTCAGGGTCACCGTGGCCGTGGCCGATTTGCCGGCGCGAACTCGCTCGGCGCCGGTCTCGATCCCGTGATCCACCGCGTTGCGGACCATGTGCATCAAAGGATCGGCCAGTTCCTCGACGATGTTGCGATCGAGTTCGGTGTCCTCGCCGCTCAGCTCCAGATCCACCTGCTTGGACGCCTTGCGCGATAAATCCCGGACCAAGCGCGCCGTTTTCTGAAAAAGCTGGCCGACCGGGATCATGCGCATCGACATGGCGGTGCGCTGCACTTCGTCGGTGATCCGCGCCAGTTGAGAGAGATTGCGGGCCAGCCGCGGCTTCTCTGCGGCGTGCAAGTCCGGATCGTGATTGACCAGCGATTGCGCGATCACCATCTCGCCGACCATGTCCACCAGGTAGTCCAGTTTGGCGGTATCCACTTTGATGGACCGGGCGTTCGCGGCCCGTCCTTCCGTCGCGCGGGAGGCTTCGGGGTTCTCGCTCGCGACCGGCGCGGCGCTGGGTTCGGGCGCTAGATCCGGGGGCGCGGACGCGAGTTCTCGCGCCAGATCGAGGAGTCCGTTGGTTGGAGTCTCGGCCGGGGCCGGCTCTTCGGGCGCCAGCAGAAATTTTCCGCCCAACTCGGATGTGGTTGCGACAGGAGCGGTCGCGCTGGGGAGCGAAACCGTCACTTGCGTTGCGGTCCCGGCCGGGTTCGCCAGCTCCCGGATTGCGCTCACCAGCGCCGCGGGATCGGCCACCGAGGGAGTTTTCCCGCTCTGCAGCATGGCTTCGAGCGCCGCCATCCATCGGCTGAGATAGTCCTTGCTTTCGAGAACCCGGTCGATCACCAGCGAAGTAATGGCGAGCTGCGAATTTCGCGCGAGATCCAGTATGGTCTCTACCTCATGCGCGACGTCGCGCACCGCGTCTAAATCGAGAAAACCGGCCATCCCCTTGATGGTGTGAAAGCCGCGAAAGACGGCATGAATCGCTTCGGCGTTGCCGGGATCCTGGTCGAGCGTCAACAGTTGCAGCTCGATCGAGGTCAAGTGTTCCCTGGACTCGAGGATAAAATCGCCCAGTAGCTCTGGATCGTTGGCCAGCGGGTTGGTGGCCGGCGCCGAAACCGGCTTGTCCGAAACCGCGGGAAGTTGGTCAGATTGTGAAGGCATTGGGCGCACGCTCCCGTTTCAAAATGATCCCAGTCCCTCGACGTCCTCGACGGCGAGCACTTTGTCGATGTCCAGCAGGATTTTCACCTTGCCTTTGATCTTGGCCATGCCGAGCAAGTAGGGAGTCGCAACGCCGCTGCCGAAGTCCGGCGTGTTTTCGATCTCGCCGCTCTGCAACGTCAGGACTTCGGATACCGCGTCCACGATCACGCCGATCTGCACCTTACCGGAACCGCTCTCGATCTGCACCACTATGATGCAGGTGCGTTGCGTATATTCGATCTCGGGCAATCCGAATTTCAGACGCAGATCCACCACCGGGATTACCTTGCCTCGCAGGTTGATCACGCCCTTGACGTATCCGGGTGTCTGCGGCACCGCCGTGATCTGCTGAACGCCCATGATCTCGCGCACTCTCAGGACTTGAATCGCGAATTCCTCGTTGCCCAGCCCGAAGGTCAGATACTTGCCCGCCCGCTGATCCACTTTTTGCAGATTCGCTGGTTCGTTAACTGTCATCGTTTCCATCGTCGTCTCCATTGACTAAGTTCCCTGGCCTTCTCAACTGAAATTCTGTACATGCGGAATCGGAAATGCCGAGCGCGCCTCGCGCCGGCCCGCGTCCGGATTGGGCACCAAACAAATCTGGACGCAGATTCGATCCTCGCCCAGCATAAACGGAACCACGGTCCACTCCTGATTGCGCGCTCCGCGGGTTTGAAAATTGCGGCCGTAAATTATGGTGGGAGTGCTCAGCCCCATCGGCCCCAGTTTTTCCTCGAGCTGAGTCTTTACGTTGCCGATGATCATGTTGGTTATTTCCGCCACCGAGTCGAGCACGTCTTCGGTTACGGCCTCGTATTCCGTCATTAGGAAATGGGACGCCATTTTGCAGGCGCACTTCGCAGTGCAGGACAAGCTTCCGGAACCAAGCCAGCTGCCCGCCAGGCCGACAATCGAAACCACGCCGGACGCCGGCACGGCTTCCTCTTTTTCGACGAAGACCTCGCCGGCCGTGACCTGGAGGTCCATCATCGTGGAAAACACCGCCTCCGTTGAAGTTTGGATCGCCCGCACTAATTCGGATTGCGTCATCGCTTGTTCTGTTGGGGTAGTTTCGAGCATGCTGAATTTCTTGTCCTCTCTATATGAGTCCGACCAGCTTTTCCTTGATCTGTTCGGCGGTGAAGGGCTTACGAACGTACCCGGAAGCGCCGCGCTCGACCGCTTCGAGGACCTTCGCGTGCGCGCCTTCGGTGCTCACCATGAGAATGGGCAGTTTCGCCCAGGCCTGATCGGCCCGCACGCGCGTCAGGAATTCCAGGCCATCCATATTGGGCATATTGATGTCCGACAGAACCAATCCCACGGTCTGGCTTTTCAAAATCTCCAGGGCCTCCGCTCCATCGCCCGCTTCGTACACCGCGCCCAGGGGAATCTCGGCCTGCCGCAGCACGCGTTGCAGGATCTTCCGGATCGCGGCAGAGTCGTCTACAATCAGAACGTCCAAGGTTTTCGCACTGCCTCCTAGTTTTTCTTATCGGACGATGAGGCGTTTCCTTAGTCCGAAGGTGCGCGATTGACGGGGGAAACGGTGGGATTGTTTCCGGTTGAGGATACCGGGGGCTTCAGGAACTTGCGGTCCCGAGCAGGATGACGGCGATCGGCGTGTCGCCGAGCTTGGTCTCGAGCACCCAGTCGTCGCCTTGCCGGCTGAAACCCGCCGCGTCGTTGGCGTCTTTCCAAACGCTCAATACAGCGGGGTGGGCCGTGTGCGAGGCCTTCTTGCTCAGGCGGACCAAGGCGTCGAAGCCCGGCGTGAAATTGGGGTCCTGGTCTTCGGAAGCCGGGGCGAGCAATAAGAAATCGCGCCGCGGCGCGGCCCCTTCGTGATCGCCGTTCATCGGCATGACTCCGTATCGCAAGGTATAGACGCCGGCGGGGATGGTTTGGCCGCGCCGATCCGAGCCGTCCGCGTCGAACCGCATCGCTCCCACCAGCGCCCCCCGCGGTATGGCGGAGAGCGTCACATTCCGATCGGATGTGGGCGCCACGGAAGGCGGATTGCTTCGAAACCAGATCTCGCAGTAAGGCTGGCCGTCGTGGCTGATTTTGAAGCCGCTCCGTTCGAGGAGCTGTTGCATCGCGGGCGCCAGTTCCGCGGGCGGCGCACCGGCGGCATCCGCTTTATATTGGCCGAGCGCGCCAGCCGAACTTAAAAGCCAGAGCAACAGGCAGAGCAGCAGCGGAACGATTCTCGGCATGCTTTCATCGTACTCACTTGGGGTTGGGCGTCGTTACTTCATGAGGTTCGCCAGCTGCTGGTACATCATTATGCAAGCCGGGCCGAGCGTAACCAGCAGCACGGAGGGGAAAATCAAGAAGAACACCGGAAAGATCAGCTTGACGCCGACCTTGCGGGCTCTTTCCTGAGCTTGTTGCCGGAAGCGCGTGCGCAGGTATTTGGCGTGCGACCGCAACGCCGGACCGATGCTCGCGCCGAAGCGATCGCTGTCCACCAACAGGTTCGCCAGCTTTCGCAACTCCGCTTCTTTGCAGCGCGCGCCGAAATTGCGGAACGAATCGGTGCGGCTTCCGCCGGTTTTGAGTTCCAGATAGAGCTGCGCGAGCTCGGCGCTCAGATCCGGGTGGGTGCGTTTCAGGCTGCGGCTGGCGTCGGCGATGGACTGATCGAGCGATTGTCCGGCTTCCATTCCGAGAACCATCAAATCCACGCCCGGCGGAATTCCGCTGCGCAGCCGCCCAGCCCGGGCGCGCTGGCGCGAAGCGAGCACGCGATCCGGAACCATGAATCCCAAACCCAGTCCGCAAAGCGTGGGAAGCAGCGCCGACGCCGGGTCGCGATGATAGACCAGCGCCAGGATCGCAGCCAGACCCGCCAAAAACAGGGCGCTACCGCACTTGATGCCATAAAAAGCGGGAAGCGCGGATGGCCATCCATATCCGGCCGCGACCAGGCGTTGACGCACGGGGTTGCTGTCGTTCCTGGCGCCCGGAAAATTTTCGCCGATGGACCGGAATACGTCCAGAAAAACCGCTCCCGAGGCCGGCAGCTTAGGCTCAGACGACAGGCCGTCGGAGACTTGAGCGCCGCGCCGGTCGAGCGTGCGTTGAAAGAAATAGCCGGCCGCGAGCACGGCCGTAAGGACAAACGCGAAAAAACCCGCGGCCAGCCCCAATTCGTTCATACGCTTATATCCACCACCCGGCGGATCACAAAGTGCGCGCCCACCAAACAGACCACCGCGGCGGCTATCAAATATTTGCCGTAGGGATGGTAGAACAGAATCGCGAGGTAGGACGGATTGACGATCATCATCATCGCGGCGATGGCGATCGGCAAGACCGTCAAGACCGCGCCGGTCAGCTTGCCGTGAGCGGCCAGAGCCCGCACCTCCCCTTTGAGCGAGGAAGCCTCGCGCATGTTTTCCGCCAGCTTCAGCAGCACCTCGTTCAACTTTCCCCCGGTCCGGCTTTGCAGCTCCACGGCGGCCGCGAACAGGTTCACTTCGAGCAACGGCACTCGCTCGGCCAGGTTGTTCAGCGCGTGCTGCCAGGAAGTCCCCAGGTTCCCTTCAATCGCGGTTTGACGCAGCTCCATCGCCACCGGCTGCTCGCATTCCTCGGCCACGATTTCGAGCGCGCCTCCGAAGGTGTGCCCGGAACGGAGCGAACGGGCGAGAGAATCGAGCGCATCCGGGAAATTTTCCTCGAATTCGCGAAAGCGTTTCGCTCGTCGCCGCAGGATGTAGAGATAGGGCAGGGAGGCCACGCCGGCCGCAATCAGGAGATCGGCCCATCCCGGTATCCAGTCGAATTGCATGGCGATGCCCTGAGCGACGCTGGCGGCCAGCAGCATTACCAGCGTGACGCGCCCCACCGACCAGGTGAGGTCCGCTTGCAGCAGATGGCGATGCATAATCCGGATGAAATCCGAACGTTCGAGCAGTCTGGCCCACGGCGAAATCGTGCTGAGGCTTTCGTCCTTGAGCAGGCGGGGACTAGAGTCCAGCAAGTGTTCGGATACGTCTTCGGCTCGCGCTTCCGCGCCCAATCGTTCCAGCGCGAACCAGGCGATGAGGACGGCCAAGCCGGCCGCCAAAAACGTCGTGATGAATACCAGGATCGAAGAGAGCGCCAGCACTTATCGCCCCTGCGTACGCTGAGCGAGCACCGGGGCGCCGGCCTTGGCCGCTCCGGCGGTTACGAAGATTGCCAGAGATCGATTGCTCCAGGAATGTCCGGGAAAAAGTCCTTCGAGCGCCGCGCGATCGGAGGGCGCGTCCAGGATTCCCTTGATGAGAAAGCTCCCGTCGCCCGGCATGTCCGCGCTGTATGTGCTGGTCTCGATTCCATCCTTGGTCTCGATGCGGATTTCCGGCGCGACGCGCAACTTGCGTTTCCCGGCGTTCCCCGCTTCAGGAGCGAATTGAACGCGCAGGCGGCAAGCTCCGGAGCCGGCGCGAAAACTGACCGAGCTTCCCTGAGCAGTATCGAGCGATCGGGCGGAAACGATTTCCAACTCGTGTTTCGCGGCCAGCCGATCCAGCATTTCGCCGGTATCGGTCAAAGAGGGAAACGCGCTGACGCGCAACGAATCGCCGCCCTGAGACCCGATCAATTTGGCGTTAATCTCCTCCATCGCCGCGCTGCTCGCGTCGAGCACTTGTACTCGAATTTCGAGGCCTGGCTCTACGGAAGCCGTGGAAGCCGCTACGCGGGGCGCCGGATCGGGCGCGGCGTCTTTGGATTGAAACGCGGCGGCCAATGCCAAGGAACGACGCGATGCGGTAACCGAGTCCAACGGGTTGCGTAAAGCGATTCGCAGGTGCGACCCGGAATCCACCAGTGCCGCCAGATCGCTAGTGGCGGCGTCGGTGAGGACCGTCACGTTGAAGACGGGCCCGGAAATTCCCGACATTAACTGAGTCTGGGAATTCAGCGCCAGGATCTCTACGTTTTGAAGGACGGTTCGGAGTTGTACGATTCCGTTGCGGTCGAGCACAGCTTGTACGTCTACCCGTGCGCCAGGTCGGAGAAATCCAAGCAGCCCCTCCGAATCCGAGACGCGCATCGAGATCGCCCGCATCCCCGCGGGCACGCTGCCATGCCGCTGTCCGGAAGGAGGGTCTTTTGTAACCACTCGGTCCTCCAGCACAGGCTCGTTTTGCTTAAGGGAAGAGAGCAGAGTTGCGCCCACGGCTTGTTCCGGCTTTGAAAATGACCCGCCCAGACTTCCATTGACCTCCAAGACCCGAAGGTCGGCCGCCGTCAAAACCGCCCCGCGTTGAAGGTCGCGGACCGCCACCACGACCGGCTGCCCTGGAACATCGCTGCTCGAGCTTCGAAGCTTACCCGCAAACAGGCCATAGAATACGCCCGTAGAAATGATGGCCACCACGAAGGCAATACCCAGCAACGGAACCATGTTTCTCTTCATCGCGAAACCTCAACCTCCCAGTGGCCGCTTCAAGACACCTTTGGCCCAACTACTGGAACGGCCGCCGCAACCACAGGAAATATCGAGTTTTGCCCTAAGGTCTCGACCTTATTTGCCTTAGCCCCCTGGCCACGTTAGCTGGCCAGGGTCATCGTATTGCATCCAACAGTAGTTGCAACGATGGAAGGTCGGCGCGCATCGAAATAAATGGGTAAGTAAAAGGAAATGTTATGTTTGACAGATGTAAAATGCTTTTCAATCTGATCGCGGCCGCCGGGCTATGTTCTGGATTGGCGATGGCGCAGAATCCAGGTCCGCCTAGGGCCCTTCCCGGGACGCTCAACTACCTTGAAGGTAGCGCGTCTATTGACGGTCGCACTGTGGCGCCTGGTTGGGTCGGTTCGGTTCGTTTGCAACGAAATCAAGTGCTGGAAACGTCCCAAGGCCGAGCCGAGGTGCTGCTCACTCCTGGCGTGTTCTTACGCCTGAATAACAATACCGCCGTCCGCATGCTTTCGCCCGACTTAGCGGATACTACCGTCGAAGTGGTTCGCGGTGAAGCGATGGTTGAGGTTGCGGAACTCTTCAAGGAGAATAATTTGCGGGTGATGGTGACCGGAACTTCCATCTTGCTGGCTAAACCCGGATTGTACAGCTTCAATGCCGATCAGCCGCAAATCGCGGTGTACGAGGGCGAAGCGTTGGTAACGGCGGCCGATCATCAAGTGAAGGTTACGAAAGATCACGAAGCGCCGCTAGTGGGCGTGGTCAAAGCCAACAAGTTCGATCATAATCGCCCGCATGATGCCTTGTATGCCTGGAGCGCCTTACGTTCGCAATATGTCGCCGAAGCGAGTATGCAATCGGCGAGGACGCTGGTGGCTGCGGGACCGGGCTGGGGATACGGCGCGGGCTGGTATTGGAATCCGTGGTGGGACATGTATGGATTCGTCCCCGGCTACGGTGTGTTCTACAGTCCTTTCGGATATCCGTTCTACTCGCCCGGGTTTGTTTATGCCGCTCCTTACTACGGCTTCCGGCACGGGGTGGCGGGATACGCAGGAGCATCGAGGACATTCGGCGCATCGCGAGGGTTCGCGACATCGCCTCACTTTAGCGGCGGCGGATTCGCGGGCGGCAGGGGCGGCGGTCGCCGTTAGCTAAGGCAACGGCCGAAATCGGGCGGTGAAATGGCGCAGAAAACGGGGCTGGGAGACGATCTCGAATCCGCGGATCTTCTCCCGGCCCTCATTCACTTCCAGGATCGCCTCCACCAAATAGTCGATATGGCTTTGCGTGTACACGCGGCGCGGAATCGCGAGGCGCAGTAGCTGGTGGCGGGCTTGGTCGGCGAACATGACCGAGCCGATCTCGGCGGACCTGACGCCGGCGTGCCGATACAGTTCCACCGCCAGCGCTTGGCCGGGAAATTGATGGCTGGGTATGTGCGGAAGCATTCGGCCGGCATCGATGTAAATGGCGTGACCGCCGGGCGGTTCCACGATGGGCACGCCGCGATCCGCGATGTGCCGCCCAAGATAGGCGGTGGAAGCGATCCGATATTCGAGATATTCGCGCTGCAGCACCTCTTCCAGTCCCACGGCGATCGCTTCCAGATCGCGTCCCGCCAGTCCGCCGTAGGTGGGAAACCCCTCGGTGAGGATCAGCAGGTTGGTCTCTTGCTCGGCCAGCAGGTTATCGTTCGTGCACAGGAACCCACCGATATTGGCGAAGGCGTCTTTCTTGGCCGAAAAGGTGCATCCGTCGGCGAGCGAGAACATCTGCTGGGCGATCTCGCGCGGGCTCAGATCGGCGTAGCCGGGTTCGTCGCGCTTAATGAACCAGGCGTTTTCGGCGAAACGGCACGCGTCCAGATAGAGAGGAATGCCGTGCCGCGATGCGACCTCGCGAACCGCCTGGATGTTGGCCATGGAGACGGGCTGTCCGCCGCCTGAATTGTTGGTGACTGTGATCATGATCACCGGGATTTTGGAAGCGCCCTCGGTCTGGATGAGCTTTTCGAGCGCCTCCACGTCCATATTGCCCTTGAAAGGAACGCGGGCCTGAGTGTCGGCGGAAGCCGCGACGGGCAGATCGACGGCGCGAGCGCCGTTGAATTCGATATTGGCGCGAGTGGTGTCGAAGTGCGTGTTGTTCGGTACGCTCTGGCCGGGCTTGCACACAATCGAAAACAGAATGCGTTCCGCCGCGCGGCCCTGATGGGTGGGGATGACGTGACGGAATCCGGTGAGGTCCCGAACGGCCGCTTCGAAGCGGTAGAAGCTGGGACTGCCCGCGTAGGATTCGTCGCCGCGCATCATGGCCGCCCACTGTTCGGTGGACATGGCGCTGGTGCCGGAATCGGTCAGCAAATCGATCAGAATGTCGCCGGCGCGGATTTGAAACAGGTTGTAGCCGGCTTCGATCAGGAATTGTTCGCGCTCGGCGGGCGTGGTCCGGCGCAGTGGCTCGACGCTTTTGATCCGGAAGGGCTCGATGATGGTACGCACATCCTAAGCTTAGCCCCAGCGTCCTGACCTATTGCTGGCTCTCCTCCGCCTTCCGTAGTGCGTCCACGTCGGCGAGGTCTTGGGGCCTCCCCGAGGCAAGTTTGGCCGTCACAAGATCGGCGCGGGAAATGAAGTTCGCTTTCAACCCGCTCACCGTGTCGATAACATTTTCAACGCGACACTCCCATGCCGCATCAAAGTCAACGCCGGGGATCTCGGTTAGGATGTCCACCGCAACCGGCTCCCGGCCCATAAGAAAAAACGGGCCGCATTCCGCGAAGTCGGCAATCGTCAGCCCTTTTGAGGGGTGCGCCGAATTTCCGCAGGGCCGTATAAATCGCCTTCGCATTCTCCACGTCCGGCTTCACCCAAATGTCGATGTCCTTCGTCGCGCGCGACTGCGCGTGGATGGATACGGCGTAGGCCCCCACAACGAGATACTTAACGCTGTAGGCGTTCAAAACGGACAAGAGTTCTTTGAAGTCGGGGTACATCCGGGGTCGCGCCCTTCATCGCGTACATAGCTTGGGTGAGTTCGGAAACCGCCGCTATCCGCTCATGCACGGGCCGACTTTGCCAATAGCGATATTCCCGCGCCTTGATTTCGTCCAGGGCGGCGACCCCGGCGTGTTTGCGAACGGTCTTGTCCATGCGTTCCGGTTGTAGCAACGTGGGGGGCTTTCGCAACCCCGAACTCGACAACACCCCGAACTCGACAACAGCAGATGGTAGCCTAACGCTGAGTCGTGCACGCCATCTCAGTCCGCCCGGCCCTCGGCGCGGCTGCCGAGGGTTTGAACGTCGCTTGGCACCGGCTCCCTCGGCACGTTCGGATAGGGGAAGTAGAGCTCGTTGCCATCCGGGTCCGCGATGACCATAAGCCGGTAGCCCCACTCCCCATCCCTCACCTCGACGCCGCGCCCTTCCAGTTCCGCCCGCAATGCATCCAGCACGCCGACATCGAGCGAGATGAAGATCAGGCCCTTGCCCACTTTATTGGGCCATTGAGAAGAGAGAATGATCGCGCAGCCCTGCCGGTCGACCTGGGCGACCCACGCCTTCCCATCCTCCTCATATCGCCACGGCTGTGTGAACCCGAGCTGCTTCACGTAGAAATCGACGGACCTGTCGATGTCCGCTACAAACAGCACCGGCCGCGCAAACCATTCATTGCTCATGACGTTCCACTCCCCACACGCCGCGATTAACTTCGACGTTCCACCAACGGCAAGTCATAAGACTAACTCCGCGACGGTGGTCCGCGCAGACGCAATCCGGGAAAACACGAGTTGGGGTGCGAGGGTGTTACTGTTTCGATATGAAAACAGAGTTGTACGGGCGCATCGTCTTTGGCGCGTCGGCGGTGTTTTCCGGCGTCATCGCACTGATGTGGTACGACTCTGACACCTGGCAAACCCTGCGCCAGATCTGGAGCCTGCCTTTTGGAACCATCATCGGCGGATGCCTCATGATCGTTCAAATTACAGGTGGGATTGGGATCGAGTACCCAAGGACCGCGCGTTTGGCGTCGATCGGTCTCGGCATCGTCTATTCGCTTTTCTCCCTGGCCTGTATCCCTGGCATCGTTGCCGCGCCGACCGTCTATGCGCATTACGGAAGCTTCTTCGAACAGTTTTCCGCACTCTGCGGCGCGATTGCCCTGTATGCTGCAACCGAGGCAAATGCAGCGCGGGCGTTAGCGTTCGGCCGAGTGGCGCGCCTTGGACTCGGAGTCTGCGCGATTTCATTTACGCTGAGTCAGATACTCTATCTTCCTGTGACGGCCGACTTGGTTCCAAAGTGGATTCCGCCGAATCAGACTTTTTGGGCGATACTCACGACGATCGCATTTGCACTCGCGGCGATTTCCATTCTCATCAATCGCCAGGCACGGCTTGCGATCCGCCTGATGACCCTCATGCTGGCACTCTTTGGTGTGTTGGTTTGGGCGCCGCGCTTGATCGCTCACCCAGAAGCCCATCTGAACTGGTCCGAATTCGGCTTGACTTTCCTCATTACAGGGGCCGTCTGGATGGTGGCTGATTTGAGGTCTTTCTGATTCAGGCGGGTTTGCGCGCCGCTTCATCGTGCCACCGCCAGGGTTGTTTCCGGTTCACTTCGCGGGTGGTCGTGGTATCCGGAAGTTGGTTTTGGGGTCCGTCGGCGAGAGATTGTTTCCGGATGCGCCGTAACACAGCGCTATCCGCTTCACACGCCGCCTAGGCTCACTAAACACTAGTCGACCAGCTGCGGGAAAATACGCGATTCGCCCGTCCATCCAGATGAATCCTGGGTTCGAGGGCCTGAGCAGGCTCTTAGACAAGATGGACGGATAGAATAGAGTGAGATAGAATTCAGTATCCGAATGCCAGGGAGCTGCGTCCAAAAATTAAGAAGAGGATCTTGAGGAGTAGCCATATGCGCGCCATGCAAATCGCGTTCCTATCGCTGGTTTTTGCCGCCGGCACCTGCTTTGCCCAAAGAGGCGGGGGTGGACACGGTGGCGGTGGTGGTGGGCATGCTATCGGTGGCGGTGGTGGCGGACGCGCTGTCGGTGGCGGTGGCTATGGCGGCGCGTACCGGGGTGGCTACGGCGGCGCTTATCGTGGCGGCTACGGATATGGCGGCTACGGTTACGGCCGCGGCTACGGTTACGGCCTAGGGTTCGGTTTCGGATTCGGCCTGGGATATCCGTGGTACGGCGGCTATTACGGCTATCCGTATTATCCGTATGCGTATTATGGTGCTCCCTATTATTCGGACCCCTATTACTACGATCCCTATTCCAACGGACAAGGGCCTGCGTACTATCCGCCTCCGCAACAGTACGCTCCACAGCAGCAACAATACGGCCCTTCACCGTACGGTCCTCCGCAACAGCAGCAGTACGGTCCTTCGCCGTACGGTCCTCCGCAACAACAGAAGCAGTACCGTCAAGGGCCTCCGCCGCTACCCCCGCAGCAAGGTACTCCGCAGCAGAACTCGGCTCCCGGCAATCCGCCTCCGCCGCGTTCGCAATCCAGCAGCTACTACAGCCCGGATGGCCAGTGGCATCGTTTTGGCCAAGTGAGTTCCCAGTAAGGCCGCTGCTCCGGCCGCCAGGTGCGGCTATCAGTCGTACCAATATTTTGGTAAGTCAGGTTAAAGGCCTTTGCTCACACATTGCTCACACCATTTCGATCCGTAGGGGTCGGTTCCGGGATTTGATCGGTTCCTTTTTTTTAGAATGTGCTAGTTACGACTGGATCGGACCCCGCCGGACGGCGCGAAACGCTTTCGATTCCCGTTAGCGCTACTAACTCCTCATAGACTTACGGGCAATGCGCTGGGACGCGCAACGGGCCAGCGGAAACCCGGCGCGGCGCGCAGCAAACCGGCCCGTCCCGCTTAGCCTTCAAAGACTGAATATTCGAGGCCGGCACTGATCGGCAGCGTCGCCGATCGGAACCCGTTTGCTGGGTCGTTCATGTAAGCGACATAGCGCGCCATGGTCTTCCTGACAAAAAACGGATGACGGATGTTATCTGCGATAATAACGGACCCCTTGCGCAGCTTCGGCTTCAGAAGCTCCAGCACGGGCAGATAGAGATCCTTATCCCCGTCGATCAGCACCAGGTTGATCGGGGCAGCAAGGTCTCTGAATGTTTCCAGTACGTCTCCTTCGCGCACCTCCGAAAAAGCCGACGACCCTGCATCTTCGAGATTGCGGCGTGCTCCAGCGACCTTATTTGGATCGATGTCCGATCCGATAAAATGTCCGCCATTGTCCCGCATTGCCGCTGCAAGATAGATGGCGGAAATACCGAAGAATGTTCCGAATTCGACTGCTAGCCGCGCATCTAAAGCGCGCGCAGTAAGGTAGAGGAGATTCCCGACCGTTGGGAAGACACCGAAGTATCCTTTAGCGACGATTGGTTGGGCCGCTGTGGCCAGGGGCACTTTTCTCAACCGGTCGAGCAGGATCACGGGAATCATTCGTGCAAGAAGAAATATATCGCGCTTGGCCCCTCCGTGAAGTCGTGCGAGAACCGCTTTGACCCGTGCATCACTAAGCCCGGAGCCAGTGGTAGCAGCTAAGCGAGCATTGGGTATGGACGAGGGGCTCACGCAAAAATGATACACCCGATCAAGGGCCCTACAGTGTCCTTAGAACGGGAATCGCCGTCTCGCTCGTACGCTGACATCCACTGCTCGCTCGGATCGATGCTCGCTAACCTCGATACTGCATAGCAACCCGCCCAACTCCCGGTTTGTCGGCCACTCTTCCTCTACTTTTTGCGGATCGCCCGACTCCACGTCAAACGCCGAATCTGAAAAAGTAGAGGACGGATCCGCCATGATTCAGGACCTATCGGTTTCTTGATCAAGTACACTGAGCTGAATCGCGCTGCGCTGCCATTGGTGGACGCCTGACACTGATATGTTATGAGCGTGCCGCACAATATTTTGACCATTCGGGGTGCCTGGAAGCTTTGGAAACGTTTGAAGGAAGCTCTTGAGAGTGGACGCTAACAAGAAAGTTGAAGGTAGTAAGAAGAAGCTGCGAAGAAGAAGAAAAGGATAACGAGCCTTGAAAATTACGAATCAGAGTTTTGCTTCGGTCCAGATTGCGGCAGCGCTGGCCATCGGTCTCGCGGCGGTTCCCCAGAATGGCGATGCGCAAGATGCCCAGAAAAGCGCGCCCACTGCGCAAATCCCCACGGGACGGCAAGGCCGGGGCGGCTATCCGCTGCCACCGCTACCTGCGGTTTTCGAGACCTATCAGCACAAAGTCCGCGTATCGATCGTTGCCCGCGGACTCGATCGTCCGTGGAGCCTGCTGATGCTGCCGAACGACGACATGCTGGTGAGCATGCGCTTCTCGAACCAAATCCGCCTGATTCGCGACGGCGTGCTCGATCCAAAGCCCGTCTCGGGTCTGCCCGAGATGCGACGCCTGTTCGATATCGTGCTGCATCCGCAGTTCGCGCAGAACAGCTGGGTCTACTTCGACTATTCCAAAGCAGGCACGGATGCGCGCACTCCGCTGGCGCTTGCGCGAGCGGTCTACCAGAACGGGACACTCACGAATGTCCAGGAACTCTACGTAAGCGATCCGACTTCTCAAGGAGCTTCGCGTATGGCGTTTGCGCCCGACGGGACCATCTACATTACCGTCAGCGGCGCGGGTGGCCGCATCGCGAACGGTCCGGATCCGCGGAAGCTCGATACGGTCTATGGCAAGGTGATCCGGTTGCGCGACGATGGTTCGGTGCCTCCCGACAATCCGTTTGTCGGAAAGGCCGGCGCGCGACCGGAAATCTATACACTGGGGCATCGCGATCACTTCGGAATCGCTCCTCATCCGGTCACTGGCCAGATGTTCCACGTTGAGCTCGGACCCTACGGCGGCGACAAGGTCAACATCCTTAAGCCTGGCGCGGACTACGGCTGGCCAGACTACAGCTATGGCCGCAACAACGATTCATCGCCGCTTCCTGATCCGCACAACGTGGCGGGCATCGAGCAGGCGCTGCTGGTCTGGCTACCGGGCATCACGCCGTCGGGTTTGTTGTTCTACACGGGCGACAAGTTTCCCGCCTGGAAGGGCAACTTGATGGTCGGCAGCGTGGTGACCGGCCGAGTCAATGGATCGAGCGGAGTCGAGCGTGTCGTGTTCAACGACAAAATGTGGGAGACCCGCCGCGAAATGTTCCTCGGTGAGCTGAAACAGCGTATTCGTGACGTCCGCCAGGGTCGGGACGGCCTAATTTACCTGCTCACGGAAGAGGTCGACGGCGCGGTGCTGAAGCTGGAACCCGCAGACTAAATTGACGGCAAGTAAACCGTCTATTGGCACTTGGCCGTAAACGCCCTACTTATTGAAGTGACGCTTCCGAGGGCAACAATATAGTTGACAACTCACCAGTTGTGAGCTAAGATTGAAGCATGGAACCGAGCACTCTTCAGGAAGCGATCCTCTTCTTTGCAAGCCCTGACAATTGCCGCGAGTATCTCGTAAAGCACCGTTGGCCAAATGGTGTTGTCTGTCCGCGTTGTGGTGGCACAAAAGTTCTGTTCCAGGCAAAATACAACCGCTGGCAGTGTGGCAGCAAGCATGCCCTCAGGCAGTTCACCGCGAAGACGGGCACGATTTTTGAAGATAGTCCGCTTGGTCTCGACAAATGGTTGCTCGCCATGTGGCAGGTTGTGAACTGCAAGAACGGCGTCAGTTCCTACGAGATTCACCGGGCTATCGGCGTCACCCAGAAGACCGCTTGGTTCATGGATCATCGCATCCGCGTAGCACTCGGCATGGCTACTCCCGATAAATTCTCTGGTCATGTCGAAGCAGATGAGACCTTCATCGGGGGCAAAGCGCGCAACATGCATGCCTCCAAACGCGCACGCCGCATCACCGGCACCGGCGGCAAAGACAAGACTGCGGTCATGGGGATTCTTGAGCGCGGCAAGGATGGCAGCAAAGTACGAACCATCGTCATTCCGAACCGAAGGAAGAAGGCTCTTCAGGCCGAAGTTCGCGCGCATGTAGAGGCCGGTGCCGCGCTGTATACGGATGCCCTTCAATCGTACAACGGACTGGATGAATTTGAGCATCAAGTGGTCGATCACGCCATGCAATACGTCGATGGCAACGTGCACACTAACGGTCTGGAAAATTTCTGGTCGCTTTTGAAGCGTGGCATCAACGGCACCTACGTTAGCGTAGAGCCATTCCACCTGTTCCGTTATCTTGACGAGCAAGCATTCCGCTTCAACAATCGAAAGATGACGGATGGAGAGCGCTTCAGTATCGCTGTTTCCGGTATCGTCGGCAAGCGTCTGACGTTCGATCAACTGACGGGTAAAACAGCGGAAGCGCAGGCGTGAAAGTTGCCTTATCGCCGATCATCTCGCGGCAAGTCTCGGAGAGCCTCATCCGACAGGAGTAGACTGTAACAGGATCGCCAATGCCACTCCAAATCCCAATCGAAGATATCCCGGCGCTCAAGACCATCAGGGCTTTGCCGAATGCTTCAGTGGACGCGCTAATCAAAGCCTTGAGGTCAGCGTCGCCGTCGTCGGATACCGATGAGATAGCGAAGGGCATTGCCGACCAGATATCTTCGATTTCGGCCAGTGAGCTGGAATCTGTACTTGATACGCTCTACGACCTATATTCCATTCGTGAACTTTCGGGCGTCGATAGGGATACGTTCCTTAAAGATTTCCTCGAAGGATTCCAGAACCAACCAGAGTTGGCGGTTGATGGTAAAGAGACTCACAAGCTGCGCTCAAAGTTTGAGAAGTTGCTTAACGTCGAGACGTTTAATCTTCTGTCTAAAGCAAAACGGTTGCAGCGCGACGGGGAGCGACTCTATTGCGAGGCCAAGATTATCTCCGACATAAGGCCCGTGTTTGGTGCAAAGCCAACGGCTCGACCAACCGGTGCTGTCGTAACGCACACGTTGAAACTCGCGTATCACGAGATGGGCGAGCACAAGGAATTTCATATCGTTTTGGATGGCATAGACTTGGGCCTTTTCGCTGATGTAATCCATCGCGCCCTGCTAAAGGACGAAACACTACGATCTCTACTTAAAGAGATGCGACTGCCAGATCTTGGCGTGTAGGATTAATCAAAAATGCCAAGAGAATGCAAGACACAGTATTCAAGGGGAACAGACGCTAGATTCATGCGAGAACGTGATTATGCTTCTGCCCGTAAGCGAGTCAAGCTCTCCAAAACTCGTGAAGGTCACGTATACGAGATTCCTCGGGACTTTGCCGAATGGCTTCACGCAAGACGTGAGCGCAGAAACTTATCATTGGGAAAGTCCTTTCATGAGCAAGTGGCTCGGTGGAAGGACGAGACTGCCCACTGGTCATCCGAAACGAAGGCCATAGCGCACGCCAGTTACTTGCGTATTATTGGCCTAGCCAAAGAATCCACCGGTCATGAAATTGAACGCCTTCTCCTTCGAGAACTTGAGGCGGACCCTGATTTATGGTTTGCTGCTTTGACGGCGGTAACAGGTGAAGATCCAGTGAAAACAGAATATGATTTCGATGAGTCTGTGGAAGCGTGGCTGGCGTGGGGACGTGATAAGGGGATTATCTAGAAGTGAGAAATTGCACGGCAGCCGAGCTTGAGGCTAAGTTACCAAAGCTGCGATCTGACAACTACAAGCACGCTAGTGAAGCAACGGCGCGGTACAACTGTCTTGCCTTCGCTAATGGAGACTTTAGGCATTTGTGGGAAGCTGGAATGCAAGGAGGGCGGTATTCCTGGCCGTCAGGTATTCCAGACACACTAGACGGCTGGACACAAATCTTCACCGCCGAAGGCTACGAGTTAACAGCTAGTCGCGAAATTGAACCTGGATATGAGAAGGTGGCGATTTACGTCGATCTGGAGGATCTGCTTTCCGGCCATGTTGCCATATCGGATGGTCAAGTTTGGAAAAGTAAACTTGGACGCCTTCAAGACATCGAACACGCTTCGCTTGATTTGCTGGAGGGTGATAAGCATTGGGAGTACGGCATCGTCGAAAGAGTTCTCAGGAGGAAGATAGTTTCATGAGCAAGCCTGCTCCAGCCCCCAACGTACCTGGCAGCACAGACGGCGAACGTATGAGCAACGCGCTCAGTATGGTGCTCACCGTGTCGAAAAAGGAACTACTGAAAAAGGAAGCGCGCCTGAAGCGGGCCAGCGAAAAGAAGCGGGTCAAGAAGACGAGCTGAATAGTGGAAACGATTTCGTGAAGTATCCCACCTTTCAACTTCAATACGATCCTGCCAAGATCCCAAAACTTGCTGAGAAGTATATGGAGATTTCGGGGGCAGACGACCGAAGGATGGAAGATGCTGGCAAACGCATCACGCACGGCGATTTCAGCCGATCCAATCTAGAAATAATCTGCGGATGGAAATCGCATCGACGTGTCCGGTTACTCGACAAGAATACTAACGTGGAGATCGAAAAAGCTCTCAAGGGCGCAATCGGTGCTACGAACGTGAAAGACGCAGTTGGCTCGCTTGAAACGCTCGCGGGAGTTGGGGTTAAGATGGCGTCTGCGATTCTTACCGCGATAGACCCAGAGCGCTACTGTCCTTGACTATCGCGCCCTGGAAGCGCTGGGCGTCGAAGACAGCGGCAATTTGAATCTATACGTCTTGTACGTGGAGGCCTGCGAAAGCATGTCTAAGAAGTATGGAGTCACATTGCGGACGTTTGATCGTGCCAACTGGCAATGGTCGAAATGTAAATCCGTTTGCGGACCCAACCAGTGCGGGTGAGTTGTCAACAATATTATTACCCTTCCGAGATAGCGTCCGGATGGTCGGCCACTCTTCCGCGACTTTTCTTGCGGAAGCTCAGCTCTACGCCAAACGACGATTTTGAAGAAGTAACTCCCGGATACGCAGTCTTCCAGGCGCTATGCGTCCAACCCTGTGAAAATTGGGCATCGTACACGTCAGATTCAGGCTACACTCTTCCTCTAACGCGCTAGACTTGGCGAATGCGCGCGGTGATCATCGGAGCGGGGATCGGCGGGCTCGCCGCGGCCGTGGCGCTGCGTCGTGTTGGCGTGAAAAGCCTGATAATCGAGCAGGCTGGCAGCATTCGTGAGATCGGCGCCGGGCTTTCCCTTTGGTCGAATGCAGTGAACGCGCTGCGCGAACTTGGCGTGGAAGCCCGCGTGACGGATTGCGCGTCGATTATTGAGCGTAACTCCGTCCGAGCTCCGTCGGGGCGTCTCATTGCTATCAGCGAGTTTGGAGATATCAGCCGGAATGCAGACGCACCCTGCATATGCGTCCATCGCGCCGTTCTGCAGCGAATCCTGCTCGAAGCGGTGCCGCCGACTTGGGTACGAACTGGTGCGCGCTGCTTGGGTTTCAACGGTTCGACCGCGATCCTCGAAGATGGGGAAAGCATTGAGGCCGATGTTCTGGTGGGAGCAGACGGCATTTCTTCAGTAATTCGCGCAGGATTGCATGGAGAAGAACGGCCGCGATATGCCGGCTACACGTGCTGGCGCGGAATTCTCCGCATGGAAGAAGCGCTGCCGGACCGTACGGCGCTTCTGGCCGCAGGCGCGGGATCACAGTTCGGGCTATGGCCCTGCGGGGCGGGACAGCACTACTGGTTCCTTACGAAAAACGCGCCCCAGGGCACCGCGCAGACCAAAGCGGACGTCTTAGACTTGTGCGACAATTGGGCCGCGCCAATTCCCGGGATCATCGAAGGCACGCCCGTAGGTGCAATCCTGCAAAACGATATCATTGATCGTCCCCCGCTCCGCTGGTGGGGTCGCGGCCGCGTCACGTTGCTGGGAGATGCAGCACACGCTACTACCCCGAATCTCGGTCAGGGAGCCTGCATGGCGCTTGAAGATGCGGTCGTGTTAGCGTATTGCCTCAGCACTGTTCGGCCAGCGGAATCGGCGCTGCGTGAATACGAGCGGCTGCGCATCCCGCGCACCGAGGCAATCGTTCGCGATTCATGGCAGACGGGTCGAATCCTGCAACTGGATCAACCAGCCTTGGAATCAGTCCGCGACTGGTTTATTGGAAGCTCGCTCGGCAGGTATCTGGGAATGCAGAGGTTCCGGAATCTTCTGACATACAAAGTACCTAAGCTTTACCCTTCCGCATAACAGTTCAGCAAACCTGGCTTCTCGTTCCGATACGATGTCACTGCGGACGGGAAGCGTTTCCTGATCAACACGACGGCGGCTCGGGAGCGGCGTCGCCACCGCTGACCGTGGTGACGAATTGGAATGCGGGATTGAAGAAATAACACAGGAAGCCAGCCGGCGCGTGGCCTGACAAGAAAGTAGGGGACGGATACGCCGTTATACGGGGCTAGAGCGCCTATCACACCATTAAAAGCATCACACCGGTGATAGGGTAAGTCTTAATGGTCCGGTGCCCGTCTTACTCCGCCGAAATTCCGGAACTGAGCCGCTTTTGTTTGGCTTGCGGCGCGCCGCTAGGATCGGCATGCGCGGCGCCCACGGCTGTGATGCCGCCACCCAGCACACTCGTTCCGTCCGGTTCCCTGGACGAAGGCCGATTCCCTGCCGGCATCGTGCTCCTGGAGCGCTACCGCATTCTTGGACTCCTCGGCCAGGGCGGCATTTGCGAAGTTTACCGCGCCATCGATTTGAAGCTGAGCCGGCCAGTCGCGCTGAAGTTCCTTCCCGCAGCCACCGCGAAGAACCAACAACTGCTCGCTCGCTTTCATGCCGAGGTTCGCATCGCACGCCAGCTTTCTCAATGGAGTGCGTCGACTCCGCTCCCTGCTGCGCCGCATCGGACGCTTGCCCGGCGACAAAGCGACGGAAATCGCCCGCAAGCTTTGTGCTGGACTCGCAGCTGGGCACGACAAGGGCATGCTCCATCGCGACCTCAAACCCGCCAACATTATGATCGACGGCCGGACAGGTGTTGATCACGGATTTCGGTCTTGCCGCCCTAGCCGGGCAACTTGACCAAGCGCAGATTCGCGAGGTAATCCCGCCTACATGGCGCCGGAGCAATTGGCTGGAAAGGAGGTTTCGGTACGCAGCGATGTTTACGCACTCGGGCCATCTCTCGAACCACGCTACCATCGCAGCGGCCGGATTCGAAAAGCCAGCGTCTCAAAATCTACCCTTTGCGCGACTGCACGAACGATTCAGGGGATGATTTCTCAGGCGACCTGTCCACCCGTCGAGGTAGGTGGATCTGTTGGATAGTCCCACACCGATGTCTCAGTAAACTCGAACGAACGGAGCGGCGCCCAGCGTCCTCAGCCGCTGTCTCGCGGATTCGAGCGACTCGCTATCGGGGAACGGGCCGATCAGGATTCGCGCGATCCCCGGCCTCGGGCCCGGGGCCACAACCGGTTCGAGCTTTGAATCGCGGAGCTCGGATAAATACTTGGGGACGATGGGAGTGCTTAGCGCTGCCACTTGCAGATATATTTCGCCGGACCGGGGCGTGGCGTAGTGTTGCGGTTCGGCAGGCTGGACGTCCGCCGGAGGAGCGTCAGGGGCCGGCTGGGAAAGTTCAGACGTGGGTTTAGGCGCATTCGGACTTACATGATTCGACCTTGCCACCAGTGGCGTGGCAGGCGGATGAGACTTGCCTGCGAATATTCGAGTGCCGACGTAACCGGCGGCTATCAGCAACCCCGCCGCGAGAACCGTCGCAATGTAAATCCGGGATAAACGTTTCTTTTCCTGGTCCGCCCGGGCGAGCTTCTCCTGGTCCGGATTTGCCAGGGGCCTGGTATCCGCTTCGCTGGATGAGGATTCAATGGGCAACATCGACTTCCGAATTCCATATCGGCAAAGATGAGTTTGAACAGCATACTCCCTTCGCGGGCCAGCGTGGGCTAAAGCTTCGGGCTGGGTTCGACGATGGATACTCGTGGCGAACCAGGGCAGCGATGCCTTCTGTCTTTATCTTTGGCGCTCGGTCGAAGCACCCGGAATCCTGTACCTTGCGAGAGGCATGGATAGTGCGCGAGCCGTTTACCGCGAACTCGCCGAAGACGGCTATATCGTGCGAGCAGTTCACATGAACAGCAATACCGAATATGAGATGCGGGAAGGCGCGCTAATGCCGATCTCGAGGCAATCCGCCGATCTCGCGGGTCCTAGCCGGTCCTTCGCAGGGTAGAGCTTCCCGGAGCGTCTCCGGCCGGAGAGGCGCTTGGAGGATCAACCTCAGCAAGTCCGCTTTCAGAAGCTCGCTTGGTGATCCGAACTGCGGCGTCCCGCGCCGCCACGATCAAGACGGAAGCCTTATTCCTTCGCCGCATGGTTCGGAATTGATAGTGCTCAAAAGTCATCGCGAAGCTCGACTCACCCGAGCGCGCCACCCGGCCGACGGTAACGAGCTGGAGGGGCGTGGCGCCATCCAGCAGAGACGGCCACTCCACGGTGACTTTCAAGACTGTCCCGATAGCGAAGCGGGCCGGGCAGGAGATCAAAAGACCTCCACTGCTCATATCGATGCTGCGACCGCTGCCGGCAATTTCCTGGCCAGGGTCCAGCGTGCGGTAGCTCACCGCAAGCTGAATCGGATATCGCGCTTTGGACCGACGCTCGATGTTCATTTGCGATCTGAATGTCACACCTATGGCCCCCCTCGCGGGAGGCCGAGGTAAGCGATCGTAGCAACTCATTGGCCACCATCCGCCCGGCCGAGCCGCGAGCCGCTTTTCCCTTCAGATTCAATGTGCCTGGGAAAGGCGCGCCGAGCCGTCGGTGTGTAATTTTGATCCGGCGTCGCACCCCAAAAGGAGCACTTATAGATAGGCTCTGGCTTTTCGGATAGGAACATTTGCTTCTCGGGACGAGCGATCATCTACTCTTCCTACGAAAAAAACACTATTCCTGGATCGACCGCGCCATGGCGGCCCAACAACAATCAAATCGGATTGCGGCGCTCGCTTATTGCTTCAGCGCCTTCTCGACGGCGGCGATTACCTCAGGTGAATCCGGCTTTGTGGCCGGTTCGAAGCGGGCTAGGATGGCCCCGTCCCGACCCACCAGAAACTTGGTGAAATTCCATTTGATTTCACCGCCGGTGGTCGGGTTGGCGGTCTTGTCGGTTAGAAATTGATACAGCGGCGCCTTGTCATCCCCTTTGACGGAGATTTTGGAATACATGGGGAACTTCACGCTGTAAGTGCGCGAGCAGAAATCCTTGATCTCCGAGTCGGTGCCCGGCTCTTGGCTCATGAAATTGTTAGCAGGAAATCCGATCACGACCAGGCCCTCGCCCTTGTACTTTTCATAGAGGGATTCGAGAGCGGTGTACTGCGGCGTGAATCCGCACTTGCTGGCAACGTTGACGAGCAGCAGCACCTTGCCCTTGTAAGCCGCGAGCGGGGCCGGCTGGCCATCAATCGAGTTGAGAGTAAAATCGTACAATCTGGGAGCGGCAAACGCGCACGCACACAACATTATCGCAACAAGCAGACGCTTCATCCGTACCTCCTGAGTTTTCCGGCTTGGCCGACGGCGCTCGAAACCGGATGAGGTTATTCTAGCACTCAGCCGCGCAAAGTACTAGATGGCAATCCCGCCGCGCCACAGCAAGTACCCGACGGCTTGGCGGATGTACTGCCACCGGTCCGCTGGAGCTGACGGGCGCGGCGAGCCGTAGACTTTCAAGCCGCTCGATTCGAGCATTTTTTTCACTCGAAAGATGTGATAGCCGTCGCTCACCACGATGGCCGACTTGAGATTCATGCGCCGCATGATCTCGACCACGGCCGCGACGCTTTGAGCGGTGCTCTCGCCTTCCCGCTCCACTACCACGGCCTCGGGCGGAACGCCATGTTGAGTAAGATAGGCCCGGCTGACCGATCCTTCGGTAAATACAGGATCGCCTCCAGCGCCTCCCGTGGTAATGATGCGCGGCGCCATCTGCTTCAAATATAGGAATAGCGCGTGATTGAGCCGCGCCCCCAATACGGGCGAGGGCTTGCCGCGGTACTCGGCCGCTCCCAATACGATGATCGCATCGGCCGGCTGAACCTCGTCGCGGATCGACTGCTGCTGGATCTCGCCCGCAACTTGCACTACCTTCCTCACCGCCAGGGTTAGCCCGAGCAGTAGCGCTATCGCAACGATCCATTTCATGATAGATTTGGCTGGCGATCCTGGCCGCCTATTGAGTCTACTTTATGCCAACGCTGACAAGCCCGCGAAATCCATTGCTGAAAGAAGTCAGAAAAGCCGTGCAGCGCGGCTCGACCACCGAGGACGGATACGCCGTGGCCGAAAGCTTCCACCTGCTGGAAGAGGCTTTGCGGAGCGATTGCGAGATTGCGGCGGTGTTCGCGGCCGAGTCGGTCCGTACGGCGGTGGAAAGCCATGTGCGCGGCATGGCCAGGATCAAAGTTACAGTGCTCGCCGACGAGCTGTTTCGGGAGATCTCGGCCACCGAATCGAGCCAAGGGGTAATGGCGCTGGTTCGGCCGCCGCAATGGACCATCGAGCAACTGTTTCGCGGACGGTCCTTGACGGTGATCCTGGACGGATTGCAGGACCCGGGCAATGCCGGCGCGGTGTTGCGGGCGGCGGAAGCGTTTGGCGCCACCGGCGTCGCGTTCTTGAAAGGCACGGTGAGCCCGTACAATCCGAAATGCCTGCGCGCATCGGCGGGATCGGCGTTCCGTGTTCCGCTGGTCGCGGCCATGGATCCGCACTTAGTGCTGGCCGCCGTGGACCAGCGCAAGCTCGATCTGTTTGCCTTGATGCCTCAAGGAAGCGTGGAACTGGGCGAATCGAACTTCACGCAAAAGTGCGCGATCATCGTGGGCAGCGAGGGACGCGGGGTCAGCGAGCGGCTGCGTGCCAAGGCCACCGGCGTTCGGATTCCGACCACGGGCGTCGAGTCGCTGAATGCCGCGCTGGCCGCGGGAATCGCCCTGTATACCGCGCGGAAGCAACGGATGCTGGCCGGATGAGCCTCTTCGAGCCGGATCCGCTGGCCAGCCACGCTGACGACCCCGGCCGTCCGCTGGCGGAGCGAATGCGTCCCGCGACGCTCGAGGATTTCGTGGGCCAGCAGCACATTCTGGGACCCGGCAAACCGCTGCGCGTCCAGATTGAGCGCGACCGGCTCAGCTCTATCATCTTGTGGGGGCCTCCCGGCGTCGGCAAGACGACGCTGGCGCGCATCGTCGCGCACCTGTCGCACAGCGATTTCATTCCGTTCAGCGCCGTGCTGAGCGGGATCAAGGAAATCAAAGCCGTCATGGCCGATGCGGAGCGGAACCGGCGCTCGGGCCGCCGCACCTTGATCTTCATCGACGAAATTCATCGCTTCAACAAGGCTCAGCAGGATGCTTTTCTTCCGTACGTCGAGCGAGGCGACATTATCCTGATCGGCGCCACCACCGAAAACCCGTCGTTCGAAGTGATCTCGGCTTTGCTCTCCCGCACGAAAGTGTACATGCTGAAGCCGCTTTCCGAGGAGGAGATCACGGGCCTGCTGCGGCGCGCGCTTCCGGCCCTGGGGGTGGAAGCTTCCGAAGATCTGCTGCGGCAGATCGCCGTTTATGCGAACGGGGACGCCCGTACCGCCTACAACGTCCTGGAGCTGGCTGCGGCGGCCGCCAAACACGGTCAATTGACGCCGGAAGCGATCGAGGATTCGTTGCAGCGCAAAATGCTGCTGTACGACAAAGCCGGCGAGGAGCATTTCAATCTGATCTCGGCGCTGCATAAGTCAGTACGGTCCTCCGATGTGGATGCCTCGCTCTACTGGTTGGGGCGGATGCTGGAAGCCGGCGAGGACCGGCTCTACATAGCCCGGCGGCTGGTGCGGATGGCGATCGAGGATATCGGCCTGGCCGACCCCCGCGCGCTGGAGCAGTCCATGGCGGCTATGCAAGCGGTGCATTTCCTGGGAATCCCGGAAGGCGACTTGGCGCTGTCCCAGGCCGCGATCTATCTGGCCATCGCGCCCAAGTCGGACGCATCTTATCGGGCGCTGAACCGCGTGATGGAGACTATCGAAGGCCAGCGCGCCGAGCCTGTGCCCCTGCATCTGCGGAATGCTCCCACCGGCGCCATGAAGCAGTGGGGGTACGGTGCCGGTTACCAGCATGCGCATCAATTCGAAGAGGCTCTGCCCGACATGGCTTGCTTGCCGGAATCCCTAATGGGCACAATGTTTTACGAACCGACCCAGCGCGGCGAAGAAGGGCGGATTTCAGAGCGTCTGGAAGAGATCCGTCAGCGCCGCCGACAGCCCAAGGGACAATAATCTCAGCCTCCGAGTACTAACCCCGGAAAGGCCGGGTACCACGCCAAATTAGGAAGTCTCTGCTATTGTCGCCCTCCTGCCCCTATAGCAATCTGGGTGTGCACTAGGAAAGTCGAGCAAAAACATGATGATGGGGGCAGGCGTGAAAACGGAAAAAGAGAAGAGCGATCGTCGGGGCGCCGATCGGTTCCCGATCGAGAGAGAAGTTCGGTTCAAGCTTCTCAACCGCAAGACCGCGGAAGAAACCGGTATCGGCCGAACCGTCAACATGAGCAGCAACGGCGTGCTATTCACCACCGATCATTACCTGCTTCCCGGAAGGCGGCTGGAGGTGTCGATCAGTTGGCCGGCGCAACTGAACGCCAAGGTCGGCTTGAAACTAGTGGCGCGCGGTCGCGTGGTGCGCTGCGAAGAGGGCCGGGCCGCGATCGAGATTCATCAATACGAATTCCGCACGCAATCCGGTTCGGGACCGCAAGTCGTCTAGCTCTCACGCCCTCAGACTACCCGCCCCTCCTCGACAGGGCCATCTTAGCTGCATGATAGCCGCACATGCCATGCACCCCTCCGCCCGGCGGAGTGGACGCTGAACAAATGTAGATATCCGGCGCCGACGTGGCGTAGTGCCGCCAGGTCGGTCGAAACAGAAACTGACGAAAGTCCATAGCCCCGCCTCCAATATCGCCTCCCACCAGGTTGGCGTCCATGCTTTCAAGATCCGCGGGAGAAAAGACGCGCCGGGCCAAGATGCAGTCGCGGAAACCGGGTGCGAAGCGCTCAATTTGACTCTCTAGTTTATCGAGCATGTTCACATTGGACCCATTCGGCACATGACAATACGCCCAAGCCGTGTGTTTTCCCGCTGGAGCCCTCGAAGCATCGAAAAGACTGGGCTGGGCCAGCAGCACGAACGGACGATCGGCATGCTGTCCGATTCGGACCGCCTTTTCCGACTCGGCGATCTCTTCAAAGCCTCCGCCGAGATGCACTGTCGCTGCTCGCAAGCAATCCCGCGCCTTCCAGGGAATAGCTGCATTCAACGCATAATCCACTTTGAAGACGCCGGCTCCGTAGCGGTACCTTCCCAGGCGCCGCTTGTAGCTGTCGGATAATCTTTGCCCGCCAACCTTCACGAGCTGTCGCGGAGTCAAGTCACAGAGAGTCAGGTCGTAGTTCGCCAATGCCGCCAAACTAAGCACCGGCGAGGACGTGGTCAACTTGCCTCCCAGAGTGGAGAGAAACGCGCAGAGCGCAGTAGTAAGCGACTGCGCGCCGCCGCGAGGAATCGGCCAGCCGACGACATGTGCCGGCACTGCCATCAGGATCGCGAACGCCGCGCTCAACGGTTCGTCCAGACTGAGGAAAGAGTGGGCGGCCAGGCCGGCGAATAGAGCCCGGGTTCGTGGGATGCGAAAGCGGCGAGCGACCATTCGGGCCGGCTGTAACGCGACCATTCCGAAGAGCGCCATCAGCCGAGGATGTCTGGGGACGAAGGGAACGGGGCCGAGCACTTCCGGAGCAAAGTCAGCCCAGCGTTCGACGAACGGACGCATGAGCTTGTCCCAAGCGGGGCCGTCGATCCCGAGCGAATCTCTGGTTTGATCGAGGTCGCGTTCCAACATCACCGCCGTTCCGTCATCGAGCGGATGCGCCAAGGCGGCGGGCGAGCGAACCCACTCTAAGCCGTGGTTGATCAAAGGCAGCGACGAGAAAAATGGAGAACCGGCTGCGAGCGGATAGACCGCCGATCCGAAGTCATGCCGAAAGCCCGGCAAAGTTAACTCCAAGGTGCGCGCGGCCCCGCCAGGCGTGGACTCGGCTTCAAGCACGTCCACCTCGAACCCAGCCTTGGCCAGAACGATGGCGGCCGCCAGTCCGTTCGGGCCGGCGCCGACTACGCACGCCTTACGGCTCATCGTGGATCATCCTGAACGCTACCACTCACACAGCTCCGCGTTATCGGTTGAAGGGGTACTCCTGAATCCAGTGGAAGCCTCGGTTGACCAGCAAGAATTTACCGCGGTCGAGCATGTGCAGTTGCATGCGAATTTTGTGGCCGTCCATGTCGCCATCGAGGATCAATCGATTCCCTGCCGCGCGTTCAAAAGTGAACTTGGCCTTCCACTTCTTGTCGCTGTCCTTGGTGAGGACAATTGTACTGTCGTTCACGCTGATCGAGGCGCCATAAGGGGCGAACGAATCGTCCATGCGCTGAAAGGCCATCCTGTTCGGAAAGTCAAAAACAGCGCGACGCCACCGGGCGTAGTCAATCAAAAGTGGTGAGCGCAGTTGACCGTCTATGGAAAGCTGGTCCACATCCCAGATTCCGTAGAGTGGCGACTTGGGCCGCCCGCCGCCGAGAGTGTGCCAGTCGGTCCAACGGCCATAGGCATTCATCCCCAGCAGCCAGATACCAAAGATTATTTGCGCGGCGAGCGCGATCCGGTTGGAGCGTTGCGTCCGGAAAAGCCGAGCCTCGATCGAGGGTCCGACGGCGCGATGACGGAAAAAGAAGTCCGCCAGACGCTGGAACTCAGGCGCCAGCAGGAACAAGGCCATGAGCTGCAGGTGCAACGAGAAAAGCTTTACCGGAACGTCGTAAGTCATATTGAGCATGAAGACCTGAGTCATATCCGCCAGAGAGACCAGCGCGCCAAGTATCGTGGTTCGGGGAAAGATCAACAGTATTCCGCCCAGCATCTCCGCGGCTCCGGCGAAGGTTTCATAGGCTGGGGAAGCTCCGATCGAGGACCAGAGAACCCCCATGGGAGAGAAGTCGCGGAAGGGCTCGATCAATCTGGTTAGATACGGAAAAGGCATTTGTAACGGAATGACTTTAAACATGCCGTATACAAGCAGCTCCGAAGCAAGCGCAAAGCGAATGAACAGACGAAACCATTCGTGTAGGGCGGCGTAGTTTTCGCGCCTGCGGTCAAGAACCGTCCAGATCACCGTTGCCAGTGCGGCCAAGATCAGCAGGCAGAATGCCAATACCCAGTCGTACGTCTTGTCGCCGCTGCCGCTGCCCGCGTAGACCAGCGGGAGCTTGGCGCGGAAAATATGAGCGGCGGCCCAGAAGACGATCTGGCGCATCGGCCAGAGTGTTCCTAGGTCCGGAATATCCACTTCGGGGATCGGAAATAAGCCGCCGAGGACTTGCGTGGTGACGCAGAACAGCCCGAAATATGCGAAACAGAACCGAAACGCGACGCAACGGGTTGAGCTCCAGCGAGGCACTTGCGAATCCGGCTGGAGTTGAGCGATCTGGGCCTCGGCATCCATTCGAGACATCTCAGAGGCTAGCATATACATCCAGATTTGGCGGCGCCTGGACGGCTAGAATTACGGCGGGAAGGTTACAATAGGGGGCGCCGGTTGCAACGGGTCATCGTAATCAAGACTGTTGGAATCAAGAACCGTTGGAATTAAGGTGAGGTGGGGAACGTATGAACGCGACCGAGACGTGCGCGATCTGTGGCGGGTCGGGCTGGAAGATCGTCGAGCGCGAAGGCATTTCGGGCGCCGAGAAGTGCGCGTGCGCGAACGCCGGCCGCGAGGCGCGCATCGAAGAGCGAGCCAACATCCCGCCGCTCTATCGCAACGCTTCCGTCGACAATTTCGTTTTGCCCCACAACAATCCCATCGGGGGCCGGGACTTGGCCGGCGTGATGCTCAACGTACGGGCCTACGTGCGCGAATATCCCAGTGTCCCTAAGCCGGGACTGCTATTTATCGGCGCGCCAGGAACCGGCAAGACGCACTTGGCGGTAGCCGCTTTGCGGGGCCTGATCGCGAAAGGCCACGAAGGCGTGTTCTACGATTTTCAGGCGCTGCTGAATCACATCCGCAGCGGCTACGACGTGGCGTCCGGCACCATGGATCGCGAAGCGTATCGCGCGGCGCTGGAGGCGGAAGTCCTGGTGCTCGACGATCTGGGCGCGCATCGCGTTACCGATTGGGTGGAGGACACGGTGACATCCATCATCACGCAGCGCTGCAATAACCGGCGCGCGACCATCGCCACCACGAATCTTAGGGATCCGGAAGCGGGCGATCAGCGCGGCTCGGGCTTACAGGAAGACCTTCACAGCAAGTATTTTCTGGAAGAGCGCATCGGGATGCGCGCGCGTTCGCGCCTGTTCGAAATGTGCAAGCTGATCAGGATGCCGGACGTCGAGGATTACCGGATGAAGAAGCGGTCCTAACGCAGCGCTCGGTACAGCATCTGCTTCCAACGCGGGATGTCCATTTCCCAGCAGACACTCGCGTTCGGTGCTCTGCCGATCAACCTCTGCCAGACTCCGCGGTTGCGCTCATCGGCGGCGACGTTCAGCCGATCCACCACCGTCATCCCCAGCGTCAGTTCGCTCGAGGCCTCGACATCAACATAATGGCGGCTGCTCCGCGTGCAGAGCGACGGATCGAGCGCGATTCCCATGGCCGTGGGATCGGGCAGACAGATTCCAATTTCGCCGGTCTGCAGGCGATTCGCCTCCATGGCGGTGCGATTGCAATCGATGGCGAAAGTGGCGAACCCGGTTCCGAAGCTTAATACGTGGTCGATTTCCGTCTCGTTCAGATTCGCTTCGCCGCGGCATAGCTGCCAGCCCACCAGTTCGATGGGCAGGCCGGACGCGAGGACCATGCGGGCAGCCTCCGGGTCGACCCACATGTTGAATTCCGCCGCGGGAGTGACATTGCCTTCGGTGCACGGATTTCCGCCCATGACGACGCATCGGCTCACGTTCGGAATCAGAGCGGGCGCATGCGCCACCGCCAGCGCAATATTCGTCAGCGGACCCAGAGTTACCAGCACGATCCCCGGATTCGCGGCCACCAGGTCGATAATCGCATCCACCGCCGGCTTCGGATCGGGCTTGCGCTTCGGAGGCGGGTAGCCGCGGTCTCCCAGGCCGTCCCGCCCATGAAACCACTGGGCATGCCTCGGCTCGCGCAACAACGGCCGTGCTGCGCCTCGGTGCACCGGGACCGTCGAGCCGCACAACTCCGTCGTGTAAAGCGCGTTCCGGGTGGCCTGCTCCAGCGGGACGTTTCCGGACACAACCGTGATCGCCGCCACCTCCACATCCGGCGCGCGCAGAGCCATGATAAGAGCCACGGCGTCATCGGAAGCGGTGTCGGTATCAATCAAAAATACTCGCGACATCCTTCCAGTATGCCTCCGACCCAAGTTACGATGATGTTAGATGACCTCCGCAAATGCCCTCTCGTATTTGAGCGAACACCTCGAAAACTGGCGCCGGGAGGGGACTTATCAGCGCTTACGAGTGCTGGAAACCGCCTGTGAACCGATCGCGCGCTTCGACGGCCGGGCGGTAATCAATCTCGCCAGCAATAACTATCTTGGACTGGCCGACCATCCCAAGTTGGTGGAGGCGGCGGTCCAGGCCACCCAGAAGTATGGCGCCGGCTCCGGGGCGGTCCGCACGATTTCGGGAACCATGAGCCTGCACATGGAACTGGAGCGCCGAATCGCGGCGTTCAAGCACACCGAGGCTTGCGTCGTGTTTCAATCGGGTTTCGCCGCCAACGCGGGCGCGGTATCGGCGATCCTGGGCGCGGACGACCACATCATCTCCGACGCTTTGAATCACGCCAGCATCATCGACGGCTGCCGGCTGTCGAAGGCCAAGATCCACGTTTTTCCGCACAAGGATACCGCCGCCGCCGACAAGATTCTGGAGGGCCTCGGCGGCGCGCCCGGCCGGAAGCTTCTGATTACCGATGGCGTGTTCTCGATGGACGGCGACATCGGTCCCTTGCCGGCGCTGGTGGAAAGCGCCGAGCGTCATGGCGCCATTATGATGATCGACGACGCGCATTCCTCGGGCGTTCTGGGCCGCAACGGCCGCGGCACGGTGGATCATTTCGGATTGCATGGCCGCGTGGACGTTCAGGTGGGCACGTTGTCGAAAGCGATCGGCGTGCTGGGCGGATATGTCTGCGGCAGCCGGGACTTGATCGACTTCCTCTACCAGCGCGCCCGCCCGTTTCTGTTCTCGACTTCACATCCCCCCGCGGTCCCGGCGGCCTGTCTGGCGGCTTTCGATATTCTCGAGCAGGAGCCGGAGCGCATTGAGCGTATGTGGGACAACACGCGTTATTTCAAAGCCGCTTTAAGAAGCGCCGGTTTCAATACCGGCGAAAGCGAGACGCCGATCACACCCGTGCTGGTGGGAGAGGCGAAAACGGCGCACGCGTTTTCCGAGCAGCTGTTCGCGAACGGATTGCTGGCCACCGGCATCGGCTATCCCACCGTTCCCGAGGGCAGGGCCCGCGTTCGCACGATTGTAACGGCGACACACACGCGCGAAATGCTCGACCGTGCCGTCGATATCCTGGCGCGCGTGGCGAAACAAATGGAAATCCTGCCTTAGTTAGAAGGCGAACGGCAGGGCAGCGGTCGCGAATGCGCAATCGGCGGTTTACTCCCCACCCCAAGAGTCCAAAACGGAAATTCTGGCGTATATCCGCGCTCGAAGGCCGGTATACCTTAGATTTTACAAACTGTTTACGTTTATTTGGGGACACGGATACTCCGGCGTGGATCAAATGGAAGCATGACACGAAACTCAATTTTTCCAATCCTGCTGACGGCCATCTCACTCGAATGCGCGGCCTGGGGACAAACCCCGTTCTTCCCGAACAATTCGATTTTGAATTCGCTCCAGAGCATTACCGACTCTACGGCGCCATCCAATGGAGATTTGAATCCCTACGGTGTGGCCTTCGTCCCCGCCGGTTTCCCTGCGGGCGGCAGTATCGTCCCGGGCGACGTGCTGGTCTCGAACTTTAACGCCAGTAGCAATCTTGAGGGCACCGGCACCACCATCGTCAGCATTTCGCCAACCGGCCAGCAGACCCTTTTCGCCACTTCGGCCCTCATCGGATTGGACACCGCTCTCGGAGTCTTGTCGCGTGGCTTCGTGGTGGTGGGGAATGTTCCGGTGACATATCCGGACAATGTTTCGACGCCCGGGCAGGGGTCCCTCCAGATCTTCGATCGAAACGGGCATCTTGTCGCCACACTCAATGACCCGAACCTTCTGGACAGCCCCTGGGACCTCACCATCCACGATCAAGGATCGGCCGCTCAGGTGTTCGTCAGTAACCTCTTAAGCGGTACGGTGACGCGTCTGAACCTCATGATCAGTAACAGTGGGGTGGCGTTGGTTAGCAAGACGCGGATCGGGTCCGGGTTCGGTCATCAGATCATTCCCGCGATCGTGGCCGTAGGACCCACAGGTCTGGCATACGATCCAATCCGTGACACTTTGTATGTGGCGTCCACCGCCGACAACAAGATTTTCGGCATCGGCGACGCTGGCAGGCGGACCACCAGCGCGGATACGGGCTTTGTGGTCTTTGCGGATCAAACGCACCTGCACGGCCCCTTGGGTTTGACCCTCAGTCCGAATGGCAACCTGATCACCGCTAACGGCGATGGGGTGAATGCGGGAGGCACACAGAACGATCTTGTGGAGTTCACCGAGGGAGGGTTTCTCGTGGCTACCTATCAACTTGACGGCGGGGCGCCCGGCGCGGCATTCGGAGTCGCCGGCGCCATTTCCCAAGGGGCCGTTCGCTTTGCCGCCGTGGATGATGTCCTGAATACGCTAACCATCTGGACCCTGCGGGCGCCATTCTGAGCCGGGATTGGAAATCCAGGCTGGTTTGGGCGAGGTATCGTTGACCACTGAGCAATGCTCTCGGCATCGCTCAGCGTGACAAAGATCGAGCAATTCGATAGGCTGCGGCGATATCGTCAATCTGCATCTTAATCCGCTCGGTGTCTGGCCCAGGGTTTCCCGGCTTCGCGGCGGGGGACGAGATCAAGCTTGCGGCCCAGGTGGCCATCGACCAGAACCTCAACCAATACGCGATCACCTGGGGTGCAAAGCCTTTTCGCGAGGCAACGGGTATCCCACCGTTCCCGAGGGTAGGGCGCGTTCGCACGATTGTAACGGCGACACACTCCCGCGAAATGCTCGACCGCGCCGTCGATATCCTGGCGCGTGGCGAAACAAATGGAAATCCTGCCTTAGTTAGCTCATTAGCCCGCAGCCGTTCGGCCAAGGAGGCCGTTGATCCAGCAATCCGACCGTAATAGTTTTCGCGTGGCAAGAATTTAGGAAATCGACGAATCCATCCTGAACCTGCTCGACTGCCGAGTGGCGGGCGGCTCAATTTTTTTTCTATCCCAACCAAAGTTGTTCACTAATTCACTTTTGTTTTTTCGAGAAGTATGAGACTCTGAAGAAGGCGGGTCGCCGCCCTCATCTTTAGTTACCCAGTTTGTAAAACTGCCCGGTAGCAAAAAACAGTAGTTCCGGCATGTTCCCCGGACGGAGGAAAATATGCTACCAACTTTTCTGTTGCCCGAAAGCATTGCTCAAGCAGACGGCACTGGACCGGAGTTCGATCTCGGATCCAAGCGGGGGAAGCTCTTAGTCTTGACCCTCGAAATCACAAGAATCATCGAGCAAGAGAGCTTGGACGTGTGCGTCTGGGGCTCTCCGGACGGCGAGAAGTGGAGCCACCAGCCTATAGCTGTGTTTCCGCCTAAGTTCTATTGCGGCATTTATTCCATTTTGCTCAACTTGGTTGCAAAGCCGGATATCAGATTCGTCCGCGTGACCTGGAAGATGAGCCGCTGGAGTAAAAGGGAAACGATACCCATGTTCGGGTTCTACGTATATGCGGAAGAGTCCGGAGCTCGAATCAGCGCCGCCGTTGCCTGACGAAAAAACGCGTCACAAGCGGTTGATCAAGCTTGCGACGTACCCCGCGCCGAACCCATTGTCGATATTCACAACTGTTACGTTGCTGGCGCAGCTATTCAACATACCCAGGAGCGCGGCCAAGCCATTGAAGCTGGCGCCGTAACCGATGCTGGTGGGCACGGCGATCACCGGCGCCGAAACCATGCCACCCACTACGCTAGGCAGGGCGCCTTCCATTCCCGCCACCACGACCAGTACGCGCGCGGACATAAGGCGTTCGCTCGAGGCCATCAACCGGTGAATCCCAGCGACGCCGACATCGTGGATCGCCTCCACTTCGTTCCCCATTGTTTCGGCCGTGACCCGCGCCTCTTCGGCCACTGGAATGTCGCTGGTGCCGGCGCACACCACCGCCATTCTGCCCTTGCCGCGAATAGTGCGGTCGCGCCAAACTCGGATGGCCCCGGAACAGGGAAAGTATTCGGCTTCCGGGAAAACCCCGCGCAGCTCTTCGGCAATGGCCGCGTCGGATCGCGTGATCAGCAGGTTCTGCGATTTATCGAGCAGCCGGGTGGCGATCTCGATCACCTGTTGGGGCGTCTTGCCTTTCCCGAAGATCACTTCGGTCAGGCCGTGGCGAAGGTTGCGGTGATGATCCAGCTTGGCGAAACCGAGATCCTCGAAAGGTAGGTGACGCATGTGATCGAGCGCCGCGTCGATATCCATCGCGCCCGAACGCACGCCTTCAAGCAAGCCCCGCAGTTGATCTTGATCCATCCCAACTTGAGGTTAACAGAGGCGCGCGGGGCGCTCACCACTGAATGACGTCGCCCACTTGTAGGCCATACTTCCCGGCCATGCCGCCGCCCATTTGGAGCTCGAATTCTGAAGTTTTATTGCCCCCATAATGCGGGCACTTGCTGGCCTGGGTGAGACAAGGCGGAAGGTTCTCGGCGATTTCCACGATGCGGTGGCCGCTGTCCAGCCAAATCGTATCGAGCGGAATTCGCATTTGATACATCCAAAACGAATACTGCCCCGGTTTCGAATGCACGAACAGCATGCCGTGATCGGTAGCAATGGAGGTGCGGAACATCATCCCGCGCAGCAAGTCGCGGGTGTCGATCATGGTTTCGACTTTGATGATTTCGCCGCGCGGCAGTGTGATCTCGCGCATGTTGAAATCGTCAGCCGATTGTTGGGCCGTCTCGCGCCGGCAGCTTGGCAACAACATCATCATCAAAATCAATATGATCCATCGCATGCATTAGAATGGTAGCGAAATCATGGCCTTCTGGAAGCGGCTCCGGCTAACGCTCGAGATGATCAAGTTCGAGCACTCCGTCTTCGCCTTGCCTTTTGCGCTTACCGGCGCGCTGCTGGCGTATCGCGAAATTCATATGAGCTGGCCGACATTTGGCGTAAAGCTGGTCTGGATCGTGGTTGCTATGGTGGGGGCGCGGTCGGCAGCGATGGCCTTCAACCGGATTCTGGATGCGGACATCGACGCCCGCAATCCCCGTACCCGGATGCGTCACCTCCCGGCTGGACTGCTTAGCTCGGGATTCGCGTGGGGATTCGTCATGGCGTCGGTTCTCGTGTTTTTGCTGGCCGCGCGCGCCCTCAATCCGCTGTGCTTGAAGCTGGCGCCGGCAGCCTTGGCGGTCGTGTTCTTTTATTCGTTCACCAAACGTTTCACCTCGTTTTCCCACTTGATTCTGGGGCTTGCCCTGGGTATCGCGCCCGCGGCGGCATGGATTGCCGTCACCGGGTCGCTCGATCCGAGGATTCTGTGGCTCACCGCCGCCGTGACTTTCTGGACGGCGGGGTTTGACGTAATTTACTCTTGCCAGGACTATGAATTCGACGGCGGCGCCGGGCTCTTCAGCTTGCCTCGCAGGTTCGGCATCGCCGGAGCGCTGTGGATCGCGCGGCTGTTTCACGTCGCGATGGTCGCGTGCCTGATCGCGCTCGCCGCCGGCTTTGCGCTCGGCTGGCTGAGCCTGGCCGGGATTGTCGCCGTTATCGCGCTGCTGCTGTACGAACACAGCCTGGTAAGAGCGGACGACCTGTCCCGCGTGGATGCCGCCTTTTTCAACGTGAACGGCTACGTCAGCGTGCTATTCTTCTTGTTTTGGGCCGCCGATATCTGTATCCTCGGCGCCAAGCTTTGATTCCCATGGAAATCGCCATCGAAGATCCGCGCTTGCGGCCCGTGCTCGAGAAAGTGCGAGCCGGCGAACGGCTCAACTTCGACGATGGCGTGGCGCTTTATCGGACCGCCGACATTCTGTCGGCCGGCTACATGGCCAATCTGGTGCGTGAGCGAAAGCACGGCAATGTTACCTGGTTCAACGTGAACCGGCATATCAATCCGACCGATGTGTGCGTGGCCAGTTGCAAGCTGTGCGCGTTCGGCAAGCGGGCGAAAGATCCCAAAGCCTACACCTGGTCGCTCGAAGAAGTCTGGCATCGCGCCGGCGAAGGCTGGTCGGAAGCGGTCACCGAGTTCCACATCGTGGGCGGCTTGCATCCGGAGCTGACGCTGGATTGGTATTGCGAAATGCTGCGCGGGTTAAAGCAGCGCTTCCCCGACGTACATTTGAAGGCGTTCACCATGGTCGAGGTGGCGTATCTCGCGCAACGCGCCAAGATTTCGATCCGGGAGACTTTGCAGCGGATGATAGATGCGGGCGTCGATTCGCTCCCCGGAGGCGGCGCGGAGATTTTCCATGACCGCGTGCGGCGGATCATTTGCGATCACAAAATCGACGGCTCGCAATGGTTGGAGGTGGCGCGGACGGCGCATCAACTCGGTTTGAAATCCAACTGCACGATGCTTTACGGGCACGTCGAGACCGAAGAGGATCGCGTGGATCATCTCGTCAAGCTGCGCGAGCTGCAGGACTCCACCGGCGGCTTCCAGACATTCATTCCGCTGGCGTTTCATCCCGCCAACACGGCGCTCGAGCATGTCAGCACCACCACCGGATTCCTGGATCTGAAGATGATCGCGGTGTCGCGGCTGATGCTGGATAACATCGATCACATCAAGGCCTACTGGATCATGATGACGCCCTCGATTGCGCAAATCGCCCAGCGTTTCGGAGCAGATGACCTGGACGGGACCGTGGTGGAAGAGAAAATTTACCACGACGCCGGCGCAACCACCAGCCAAGGCCTGCGGCGCGGCGAACTGTTGCGGCTGATCCGGGAGGCGGGACGCGAGCCGATGGAGCGCGACACTCTGTACCGGCCCGTTACCCGGACCGAAACCGCGTTCACCGTGCTGGTCTAAGCGCCCAGCGCCTTCCGCACCGCAACATACATGGTTGATAGCAGGTCCGCTGAAGCCGGATCGCTGCGCGCCAACAACGTAATCACCTGATCGCGAGGCGCGAGCAGCGGCGCGAGGCCATTGCGCTGCGCCTCGGCGAGCGCCGACTCGCTTCCCCGGTCGATCTCGGAAACGGCCTCGTCGAAGAACGCGCTGGCCTCCTGGCGCGCGGCCTCGTACTCGCCCCGGCGAGCGTCGATGGTCGCGGAGCCGAGATCCTTGACGATCCGCGCCGTAACCAGGGCCCGCTCGGCCTTGGCGCGTTCGGCCGACTGATCGCGCGCCTTCATCCACATCGGCACGAATCCGGCCAGGAAGGCCACCAACACTACGATCAAGAAGTACAGAATGCGCCGCGAACTTCTCCCCGGCGCCGCCGCGATTGTTTCAGGCATGCCACCTCCAACTTACACTGAAAAGTCCAGTATAATCGAGCTAAATGAAAGCACTGCTTGTAAGCACGATCCTGTCTTCTTGCCTGCTGGCCCAGACGCCGGCCACTAAAGCTCCGGCATCGCAGAGCGCTTCGAAGAGCGGCGCCGCGCGGCCCGCGAGCGCGGTTTCTCTGTTGAATCCGGCCTCGCTGCACGCCAAAGCGCCGGAGACCTTCAAAGCTCGCTTCGTCACCACGAAGGGCGAGTTCGTGATCGAGGTACATCGCGATTGGGCGCCACTCGGCGCGGACCGTTTCTATAACCTGGTGCGGCAGGGATTCTTCACCGACCTAGCCTTCTTCCGAGCCATCCCGAATTTCATGGCGCAATTCGGCATTTCGGGGAATCCCAAGATCGCGGCCGCCTGGCAGCACGCCAACATCAAGGACGATCCGGTGAAGGGAAGCAATAAGCGCGGCACGATCACTTTCGCGACGGCCGGTCCGAACACGCGCAGCACGCAATTCTTCCTCAACTTTAAGGACAACACGTTCCTCGACACCCAGGGTTTCGCGCCGTTCGGCGAGGTGGTGGAAGGCATGGATGTGGTGGATAAGCTCTACACCGGTTACGGCGACGCTCCCCAGGGCCCAGATCAGGGACGTTTGGCCGAGGAAGGCAAGCCGTATCTCGACAAGAACTTTCCGAAGCTCGACAGCATTAAGTCGGCGAAGGTTCTGCCGGCCGAGCCCGCGGCTGCCCCAGCAGAGAAGAAATAGCCCCGGGGGCGCGCTCGACATGATCGGCCCAGTCATCTGCACCGCAGTCTGATCGCCAGCCCACAACGGGATTTTAGTGTTACGGCCCCCGATGCGATCGGGAGGCTGGCCGTCCGGTGTTCGGGGCTGGGTCCAGGTCTCGACCTGAGCTGGGAGCGTCGGGCTCAGGAAAACGAGCGCGAGGGCAACAAACGAAAAGAAACGGGACGTCAGAATACTCCTTTCCGCGCGGCCTTCACGGTTCGGCGACGAGGGCGTTGACCGCGCTCTCGTAGGTGCAATCGAAGGGACTATGCCCAGTTCCGTCTGAGGATTGAATCGCGGCGATCCTGCCGATGCGGTCTATCAGCACGGTTATCGGCAGAGAACCCGCGCCAAACGCTTGGACAACATCGCTGCTGCCGAGAAGGATAGGATAGCCTGGCCTCGACACTTTCGGCGATCCCAGGTAGGCATCGAGCTTGCTCCGGCCGCCCGCGTCCACCCATATTTCGAGCAACGCCAATCCGTTCCGCCCGATCCGCGGGTGGATCCACTCGGCCCCCGATTCGCTGTCCCCGATAGTGGGCAGAACTAGCTTGCCCTTGTCATCGGACAACCGAACGGGATTGTCATTGGTGTCTCGGAATACCAAATCCGGAGCTTGTTTTCTTGAGCGGATCGGTATTATGGGAAAGGCCAGCGGATCTATGCATCCAAAATCCGCTGTTATGGTCTCGGGAGCCTTGAGCTTCCCGATCAGTTTATCGATCGCTACTTTGTACCTATCATCTTCGACCGTTTCCTGAAGCGAGCGCAGTAAGGAAATCGCAGCGCGTGGTTCCCGGTCCTCGACATGATCAACCCAGGCCAGATTTCCGAATGCTGTTTCTAGTATCCACAGCACGCTTCTGAGGATGAACGGCTGAACCAGAAAGTCGTTACGGTACATCTTCCTCATCTGCACCGCAGCCTGATCGCCAGCCCACCACAGAACCTTAGTGTTACGGCCCGTTATGCGAGAGGGAGGCGGCCAGCTCAAAAGGTAATCGAGATCCTCTGCTGTGTCTGACGCCGTCTGCCCGAAAGCGAACGGAGCGAGGAGTAATGAGGCGACTAGAATGCGGTGCATGTTCGTTGACCTTGCTTACTGAAGCTTGCCGCGAGCCGCGACCGGCCAAACCTCGACCACGTCGTCGCCACGGATGCCATACACGCATTCGTGCAGATTCACCGCGACGCAGACGTGGTTCGGAATGATGCGGACGCGGTCGCCAACCCGGAAGTCGCGGTTCACTGTTCCCACGTCAACGAAGCCGTGCTCTTCGTTCATTTTGCCGAACACGGCGCCTTCCGCTTCCACCACCCTCCCAAAGCTGACCTCCGACCCGGTAATCGGGCGGTCCGACGAAAAGGTCTTCGAGCCGCCATCGACGATGATTTGCCCTGGCTTGGCGGTTGACACTACCGTCACCAGAATCGAGGCCGCGCACTCGTCCCAATTGCAAGCGCCGCTGAGGACCGTGTTGCGGTCGTTGAAGATGTAAGTGCCTGGTCGAATTTCGTTCACGCCCGGCAGACGATGCGATTCAAACAGAGTCGGCGTGGAGCCGCCGCTGACGATCCTCGGTTCGAAACCGGTGCGCCGCAAATCGACCAGCATTTCTCCGATAAGCTCCGCCAGGCTCCCGATCTGTCGCTGGCCCTCGTCGTCCAGCGACTTAATCTGCCCTGGATAGAACGCTACGCCGTCCCAGCGAAGATGCGGCAGACGATGGATAGCTTCCACCAATTGCAACAACGCCGGGCCTGGAGCGACCCCGACGCGACCCAATCCGACATCCACTTCGGCCAGCACTCCAACCTGGACCTGGTGATCGCCGGCGGCCGACGACAGTTGTTCGGCTGCGATCAAGCTGTCCAATGAAACCGTGACCGCCGTCTCCCGAGCCACCTGCATCAAGCGCTCGAGCTTGCTTCGCCCGATCACCGGAAACGCCACCAGCAACTCGGGCGGCCGGGCTTCCAACATGACTTCGGCTTCGCCTACTTTCGCCACGGTAAGACCCACCGATCCAAGTTCGAGCTGACGGCGCGCCAAAGCAGGGATCTTATGTGTCTTGGTATGCGGACGAACCCGAAGGTTATGCTCGCGGCCGTAAGAGGCCACCTTCGTCAGGTTCTGCTCCATTCGGTCCAAATCGATCAGGAGCGCGGGCGTATCCAGATCGCGGACGCGCGAGGCAACTGGCCGGGTCATGGATGGAATCGCATCGCGAGCCGTCCGCCGGGGCCTTTGTAGTGAAGCTCCATATCTTTGGGCTTCAGTTTCTCGTTCATCTGGAAGTACAGCAACCCGGAAATCGGATCTTTCACTTCCTTTTCCGGAAGCACCTTAGCGGTTAACGCGGCCAGAAGAGGATCCTCTTTGTCGGAGTGTTTGGCTTCGACTTTGGAATCGGTAGGAGCCTGCGTGCTGCCTCCATTACCGACGCCGCCGTACAAACCCCCGATGCCGAAACTGGGGCGGGGACGGTTGCTGACGCGGGCTCCTTGCGGCGTCACCACCAGGGTGGTACTTCCCGCAATTTGGCTGGGGGCAAAAGGCTCGGACCGTTCACCGTCCTTGGCCGAAACCAGGAGGAAATCGTCCAGGCTGATCTCGAGGGGCTTATCGCTTACGGGCCGAAAGGTAACCCGGACCACCACAAACCCCGCCTCCAGGTCGCTGCCCAACTCCTGCCTTATCTGCTCTTTATCCAGGGGCGTGGCCGAGATGTCCACTAGCTCGTTAGAGGCCTCCTCGATCGGAAGTTTCTTGTCGGCCGCCTGCATCAACGCGCCGATTGAGAGAATGCCCGCCAGACACCACACTCGATTATGCATGTACTGCTCCCAAGCGCATTATAGCGGCAAAATCCTCGGTTGGATCGGGTGGTGGACCGTGTTCCAACCTAAAGGCCTCTCGTACTACGGCCGATGTAATGCTTGGTGTTCTCTATGAAGCGGCTTTCCTTAATAATGGTTCTTTTTCTGACTGGGCTCGGTCTGGAGGCTCAAACATCTAGCAGCATTACTATTTCAACCGTTCCAAGCGGCGCGCTCTTCAGCGTGGATGGGCAAACCTACAACTATGCTGTCACGTTCGTATGGCCCACGGGAAGCGAACACATTCTGGATTTCATTCAAGGCCCGCTTCAAACATCATTCGATGGCCTGACGGAGTACCTCTTCAATGGCTGGGTGGATAACGCCGGCTTGCTCGTGCCCACCAGCAGCCCAATTCAGACCATCACGGCGAATCCCGCCATCACCACGATACAAGCGACTTTGACCGTGTCGTATGCCGTGAAGCTAAACTTCTACGCCGCCCCGTCCGCCAACGATCCGCCCACCTGCGCGGCGCCCGGTCCTACGGGAGTGATTCCGGCCGGCGAGTACCGTCCTGGAGTCGTATACATCGGCAGCACGTGCTATTGGTCTACCACTACCGCATTTATTCAAGCCAATTCTGCGGTCAATCTGAATGCCTTTCCCTATCCGGGCTTTGTTTTCCTGGGATGGGATCTGAACGGGCAGGGCATCAGCCCATATCTGAGCAGCCTCACCGTGACGGCTCCCGTAACGCTGATCCCCGAGTTCGTGCCGGGCAAGCTGGTCCATTTCCTCACCAATCCCCTTGGCCTGGAAGTGTTAGTAGATCGCTCAACCGTGCCGACGCGTACCAGCAGCAACGTTACTACTTGTCCCAACAACGAATCTCAGCCTGTCACCCCCCAAACTGGATTCCCGCCGCAGTGCGTCGGCGATTTCTATTTCGCGCCCGGCTCGTCGCACCTCATTGGCGGGGTGACGCAGAGGGACATGTCCAGTAATTGGTGGGTGTTCAGCAACTGGAGCAACGGCCTGGCGAACAACGCCCTATACACTGCTGACTCCAACACCGGAACCGCGGCCACTCTGACGGGTAACTTCGTCGCCGGGGCGGAAGCTTCTTTCGTGACGACGCCCGTGGGCTTGCAGCTGACCGTAGACGGAACCGCGAATTGGCCGTCCTACAACTTCGTTTGGGGCGTTGGAACTACCCACACCGTCGCTGCGGCGGCAACGCAGTACAACGCAGCGGGGAGGCAATACACCTTCCAAGGCTGGTCGAACGCGGGCCCAGCGTCGCAATCCATCACAGTCAGTCAAGGTGAGGCTGCCAGCGGACTGCGCATGACCGCCGCATATAGCGTCCTGAGCCGGGTTGTGGTTCAGAGCACGCCGCAGAATGTCACCATTCAAGTGGACGGGACCAGCTGCCAGACTCCTTGCACCATCGATCGTCAGAACGGCGCGCAGGTCCATCTTACGGCTCCAACGCAGATTCCCATGGGAACCGGCGCTCGTTTGGATTTCGCTTCCTGGTCCGATGGCGGAGCTTCCGATCACATTATTACCGTGAACCAGGACTATACTACCCTCACGCTCGGCTACACGCCCTTTTATCAACTGACGGCCGTCTCGGCGCCCGCCAACGGCGTTGCGTTCCAGTTCAGCCCGTCGTCGAGCGACATGTTTTATCCAGTAAACAACCAGGTCACCGTGACGGCGGTCGCGAATTCCGGATTTAAATTCGCGCGCTGGACCGGCGCTCTTTCAGGCACATTCCCGAGCGGAGTAGTGACCATGGTGGCGCCGGAAAGCGTGACGGCGCAGGCCAACACGGTCCCCTACATCGCGCCGGCAGGTGTCGGCAATGCGGCCGGTTCGACACCGAGTACTTCTGTGGCCGCCGGGTCGATCGTTTCGATTTACGGACAGGGCTTGGCGCCCAGTCTGGAAATCGGTCCCACGAACCCGGTGTCGCAGTCGATCTTGGGAGTTTCGGTTACGGTGAACGACAGCATACTAGGCTTGCTGTTCGTTTCTCCGCAGCAGATCAACGCGCAGATCCCGTCCAGCTTGTCCGACGGCAGCTATACGCTGGTGGTCCATTCCACCGGTGAGCCGGATGTCTCGGCCGCCTTCACCGTTTCTCGAGACGCCCCTGGATTGTTCTTCCAGACCATCGGCTCGAAGCAATACGCCATCGCGCTGCATGCGGATGGTTCCGTGATCACCCCAGAAAGCCCCGCGGCCGCCGGTGAAACCATCTCGTTCCTGGGGACCGGCTTTGGACCCTACAAGGGAACAGTATTGGACGGGTTCTTCCCAACCAACCCGGCGCCCACGGTGTCGGATACAGTCACGATATCGCTTGGCAGCCAGAGCCCCGCAGTGATTTGGAGCGGCGCGGCCGTCGGCTACACCGGAGTCACTTCCACTAAGTTCCAGGTTCCAACGGGCCTGCCCTCGGGGACATCCGTGCCACTCAGTGTCAGCGTAAACGGCACGGTCAGCAATACGGTGCAGTTGCCGCTCGAATAGCGTGGATGGCCGCGAGGTCAGCCAGTGACACGAACCGCCGCATCAAGTGCGCCGATTATCAGGGCGACCAGATTCCAGGCCACTAGAACGGCAAAGAGAATATTGATCCGCACGAGCAGTTGGCGCCGCCCCATTCGCCAGCAATAGACCCCCAGCGCGACCGCCAGCAACTTCACCGCGATCAATCCGCCCAGCGGATTTCCCGCCCACGCCACCGCCAGCCGAACCAATGGGTTTCCCTCTCTGACGCCGCTGACCATGAATGCGATCGTGGTGAGAAAGTCGAGGACTTGGAGGTAGGAGAATTGCCAGAAAGCCTGGTTCACGGATTCATTCCTCTCCCCAAGGGCAAGTTCGCCTCAGACATTCACCTTAGAGATTAGTGGGCCGATAGCTCTTAGGTAAAGGTACGCTGGGTTTAGTACCTCTCGCCTTTAGAACAGTACCAACCCGCTCCAAAGAGGCGACGCGGGCGTTCATTTATATAATTTCGAACGATTCTCCGCGCTCGGGAGCAACCACCTCCAGACCGTAGCGCTGATGGATCGCCGCGGCGAAGGCGGTTTGCTGGTCCGGTTCGCCGTGCACCAGGAACACCTTCTTTAGGCCGCCGGCGATCGGTTTCATCCACGCGAGCATTTCCTCGCGATCGGCGTGCCCGCTTAAGGCGTCAATCGTTTCCACCTCGGCTCGAAGGGGCATCAATTCTCCAAAGATGGGTACCTCGTCCAGACGCTGTTCGATCTTCCTTCCCAAGGTGTTCTCGGCCTGGTAGCCGGTGATCAAAATCGTATTGCGCGGATCTCCGATGTTGTTCTTGAGGTGATGCAAAATCCGCCCACCTTCGCACATGCCCGAAGCGGAAACGATCATGAACGGTCCGCGCAGCTCGTTGAGAGCCTTGGATTGATCCACGTCCCGGACGTAGGTCAGCCGGCTGAACCCGAACGGATCTTCATTCTTGTCGAGGAACGCTCTGGCCTCGTCATCGAACAATTCCGGATGGCCGCGGAAAACCTCGGTTACGTTCACCGCCAGCGGACTATCGACGAATATCGGAAACGGCGGAATCGCCTGAGCATTGATCAGTTGGTGCAACAGCAACACAAGCTGCTGGGTTCTTCCGACTGCGAACGCCGGAACAATGATCTTTCCGCCGCGCCGGTAGGTGCGATTCACGATTTCGGCCAAACGTTCGGAGACCGCCGGGATGGGCTCGTGGATGCGGTCGCCGTAGGTGCTTTCGAGAATCAGATAATCGGCTGAGGGCCAGGGTTCCGGGTCGCGGATGATAGGGAGACCCGGCCTGCCTAAATCGCCGGTAAAACCGAGGCGCACTTTGCGACCGTCGGATTCCAAATCCAGCAGCATGGTGGTGGAACCCAGGATGTGGCCGGCCTCGAAGGACTGATAGAGCAGCCCCGGACCGAGTTGAGTAGGCGAGTGCATCGGCACAGGATGAAAGCAGGGGAACGTTCGCTCGGCGTCTTCTACGGTGTACAGCGGTTCCACCAGGCCATTTTCGGCAGGCGCTGTTTTGAGATTGAGCGACCTGCGTCGCAAATTGCGTTTGTTAAGGAACTCCGCATCCTTTTCCTGCAGCGACGCCGAGTCGGACAACATGGGGCGGCACAGGTCGGCCGTGGCGGGGCTGGTGTGGATCTTGCCGCGAAAGCCGTTCTTCACTAGCAGAGGAAGGTTGCCGCTGTGATCGATGTGCGCGTGCGAGAGCAGCACCGCGGCGATGTCTCCGCACGGAAATGGAAAGTTCCGGTTACGGGTCTCGGCCTCTTTGCGCCGGCCCTGAAACAAGCCGCAATCGAGCAGATAGTTGTTACCTGCCAGCGTAAGTTGATGCATGGAGCCGGTTACGGTTCTGGCCGCGCCCCAGAATGTCAGTTTCATCCCTTCCAAGAATACGGCACTAGAAGCCTGCCGGCGCGCAGTCTAAGGTGAATCCCTGATTGGTTGGGTGCGGTCTTGCTGTTAGATTCAGGTTAGATGCTGAGGAAGCTGACGGCTATCGGTGTGATTTTATTGGCTCTGGGGCCCTCGGCGTACCTGGCGTGGACACTAAGATCCATGCCGCATCTCGGTTACTATCACGATGACAGTATCTACTGGGTAACCGCTAAGAGCTTGGCGGACGGAAACGGCTACCAGATCTCCAGTTTGCCCGGCGCGCCGTATCAGACCAAATATCCGCCGCTTTATAGCGCTCTGCTAGCCATAATCTGGAAGATTAATCCGAACTTTCCCACGAATCTGCCGGCCGCTACGCTGCTGGCCTGGTTGCTATTTCCAGCTTATCTGGGGATGCTGTGGGTGTTTCTTCGGCAACAAGAGTTTGGTTGGCGCGAGCAATGCATGCTCGTGCTGATAGCCGGCCTGAGTCCGATGGCCGCGGTCCTTAGTTTCTCGTTGATGCCGGAATTGTTGTTTACGGCCCTGCTGCTGGCGAGCCTGGTGCTGGCCGAACGCGCCGCAGCCCGTCCGTCATCGCTTTGGATCGCCGTGCTGGCGGGGATTTGCGGAGCGCTGGCCTATCTCACCAAGTCCATTGCCGCTCCGCTGCTTCTTTCGGCGCCTTTGTGTTACCTGCTGCGGAAGCAATTCAAGAACGCCGGGCTGTTCTTCGCCGCCATGCTGCCCGCCGTCGCGGGCTGGCAGTTCTGGGTGGCTGCGCACCTATCGCGCGCGCGCGATCTGGTGACGCTTTATTACACCAACTATCTGGGCTTCCAGTTTTACAATGTGCCCTGGCGCGATCTCCCGTTGGTGATGTGGCATAACCTGGACGGCTTCCTGATGAGCGCGGGGAAGCTGCTGATTTTTGACGTGCCCTATGGGTCGAAACATTTGGAGCGAGTGGTCGCGGTCGCGGCCATCGCCGGATCGGTTCGTTTAGCGAAACGCACGCGCCGCCTCCAATACCCACTCGCCGCGCTGGGCATGACGGGATTGCTTCTGGCTTGGCACTACACTCCCGATCAGCGATTCGTTTTCCCGTTGTACCCGCTTCTTCTCGCGGGGCTGTGGACTGAGCTTGCAAACATCTTGCGGGCTTTCCGCGTTTCCTGGAACAAACCCGCCTTCGCGGATCGCGCGGCGGCGGCCGCGGGTGCCGCCTTGCTGGCGGCCTTCGCGATGTTTGTGGCGTTCAACACGGTCTTCGGGCTCTCCCGGTTCCTGCCCGATTTATTCGCCACCTACCGGGCCGATCTGCAGGGCCGGCTGCCGGCTTATGAATGGATCGCCAGCCACGTTCCGCGCCAGGCGAACCTATACGCTTACGACGATCCGCTTCTTTATCTCTACACCAGCCGTAAAGCGTGCAGTCTCCCGATCCCCTCCAAGCTCTATTACCACAGCGATGAAGCCGGTATCGACCAACTCTTGGACTCGATCCCGGATTTTGCGCGCGAACAACGGCTCGACTATGCGCTCGTGACCTCCGATGAGTTCTACCGTGATCTGCACCAGCGCGGCGCACTTCGCCTGAAGAAGGCCGTCGATTCGACTCCCGCCTTTCAGCCTATATACCAAGCGCCCGGCGCGACTGTGTACCGTTATCAGCGCGAGCGCGAGGCGCCTGATCGCACCGCCACGAACTAACGGCGGACTACAGTGGCCCGTTGCGGCGCGTCGCCCGCGCGGGCGACGGTTAGAACGGACTCGCCTCGCTCGCCTTTGCTGAATGACAGTTCAATGCCCGCGATTCCCGCCAGCGCTTGTTCGAGACCGCGCGGAGCGGCGGGCAGAACGGCGAGCGGCGCGATGGCGCGCAATTGTTGAAGCAGAGCAGCCGGGTCGCCGGTCCACGCGGAGCCCCGGCCCACCAGCGCGTGAACGGCGTCGCGGAGCGGGTCGGCGCCCATCCAGATAGCGTCCGGATCGGTGAGCGCGCCGGCAGCGGCGGATTCCGTCAAACCAAGCGCGGGAGCGGCAGCCGCGGCCCAGGCCGCGCCATCGGGAAATCGCCCGACGTTAGCTAGATCGATATCGCGAATTCGACTGAGAGCGGTAGCTACCGTTTCGGCTAGCGCGGTCACTAGAGCGGGGCGCAGCGCTTCGAATTCGGGCCAGATTGACGCCTCGGGACGCTGCGCGCCGATCGGCTCCAGGTCGATGGCCAGCGTTCGATTGGAGAACGAACGCGGCAGAGTCCAGGCCTGTTCCGTTTCGTCGATGGGCGCCACCAGCAGCACCGGGCGAGCCACCTGAAAGGTCAGAGGCTGCCGCGAGTCCGGCTGGACGATTTCGAGCGCGTCGCCGGAAGAAACGGCGGAGAGCGCTTCGGAGATTTTCGGCGGGATTCGATGCACCTGGTCGAATACCAGCATCCAGTTTTGAAGCGCCAGCTGAACGATTTCGCGATCGGATTCGGGAAGGCGGCGGACAGGCGCCGACGATGGATCGATCATCGCATGCAACGCGCGCGCCAGGATAGATTTGCCGCTGCCGGCTGGCCCGCGGACCACCAATATAGGATAGGGTCCTGTGGGCCGCAGCGCCGTTGCGAGCCAAACAAACGCTCGGGCGCGAGCACTCTCACTCAGTAGGAACAGCCTAGCCAGCGCATCGAGTGACTGGTGGCTGGGCGTTGTGGATTCAAGCGGGCGGGGTAGCGGAAGCGTCGTGGGAGACTGGCGGAAAGAGTGTCGAAGATTATCCGTGGTGTGCCATCCCCGGGATGTGATCTCCACCACTTCCCCATAGTCGTTTGCCAGATCGAAGATGATCTTGGACGGCAGGAAAGGATCGCCTTCGCAACCGATCCGGATATCTACTTTCTGGGGCCGAACGTCGCCGTAGCGGGCGCGGGCTTCCAAAGTTCGCAGAGCCGAGCGGAAAGCCGTGGGCGAAGGCGCCATTTCGTACTCGGAAAAGAAGTTCGCCGTCACCCAGTCGCGAAAGGCCGCGGAGCGAAGCGGGACCACATGCCGGGAATCGACGCCGGCCGGGACGCTGACGCAGGGTTCGCCATCGTCCGAGCAAAAAGGCGTTGCCGAGCGGGCGTGGTACAGCAGCGCGAGAGCTTGATCGTCGACCGGCAAGCGGGTTGGCATTTCGGTTCGAGCCTAGCGCGTGCGCGTAGGCGCCGGCCGTGACCGGGTTGGGAAGTGGTTGAGGGGCGGAAAGAAATTTCGCGGCGGACAGCGTGACCGTAACCGATTTAATCGACGCAGGTCTGGTCGGTAGGTTCCCAGTCAGTCACATCGATGGGAATGCCCTGTTTGCAAGCGGAAGGGCCGTTGTGGGCCGTGCCCTGAATGGTGATTATGGTGCCTGCGTCGGGCTTCGGCGCCGCCATGAATGTGTAGGTGTTCTTTCCATCCAGGGTCTTGAGCAGTAAACACCCGTTCGGGGCTTTGCGGACGCAACCGGTGGCGCGCAGCTCTCTAATCTGGCTTTTGGGGCCGGGCTGGTTGCCGGATTGAGGAAAGCCTGCCGCGGCGGCGAGCGTGGCGAAGACGAAGATTTGGAACAAACGCATGGAAAACTCCCTTACTAGTGTCGCACCCGGACCAGACGATCTCGAATTGCGCTTGCGTCGGCTGTGGTAATATGAGGAAATTCGTAAGTAGCAAGAGCAACGGGGGACGATTCCCTCCTTCGATCGAGGCCACGGTGTTGGGCTGGATCGCTTCCAAGAACGGAGCGAAGGCCTCCGCGAAAAGGAGTCGGACAATGAAGGGGAATTCCGAATCTGAACGCAAGCCTAATGGCGCCGGCGCGATGCGACCGCTTGCGAGCCGCGCACTTTTGACGTCCTCCGATCCGCTCGCTAAGATCCTGGATCTGGCGGACGACGCCATCATCTCCATCGACGACGATCAGCACATCATTCTGTTCAACCAAGGCGCCGAAAAGATTTTTGGATTCTCGGCGGAAGAGGTAAGCGGGCGGTCCATGGACATCCTTCTTCCGGAAAAGCTGGTGGCCAAACATCACCAGCACATCCAGGATTTTGCCGCGTCTTCGGTGGTGGCCCGCAGAATGGGCGAGCGCCAGGAAATCCGGGCGCGCCGCAAGGACGGAACCGAGTTTCCCGCGGAGGCATCCATCTCCAAGGTCGACGTGGATGGAGAAACCATGTTCACCGTCATCCTGCGCGATGTCACCGAGCGCGTGCTCGTTGAGGAGCGGATCCGGGCGTCGCTGCGCGAAAAAGAAGCCCTGCTAAAGGAAATTCACCATCGGGTCAAGAACAATTTGCAGGTGGTGTCCAGCCTGCTCGGTTTACAGTCGCGGGCGGTCGCCGATCCGGAAATGCGCAAGATGTTCCAGGAGAGCCAGGACCGGATTCACTCCATGGCGCTCCTGCATGAGAGCCTGTACCAGTCCCAAAATCTTTCGCAAGTCGATTTTCCGGAATACATCCGTCAGCTGGCGGCCCATCTCTTCCATTCCTACGGAGTGGGGGTGGATCGAATTCATCTTCGTACCGATCTCGACCGGTTGTCGCTCAATCTGGACGCCGCCATGCCCTGTGGGCTGATCATCAACGAGCTGATATCCAACTCGCTGAAATATGCGTTTCCCGAAGGCCGGTCCGGTGAAATCCGGATCGAATTGCGGGAGCACGCGGACGGAATGGCCCGGCTGGTGGTGGCCGACAACGGGGTGGGCCTACGTGCCGACATCGACTGGGTGAACACACGATCGCTCGGCCTGAGATTGGTTCGAAGCTTGGCGGAACAGTTGGGTGGCAAGATCGAAGTCAGCTCTCAAGCCGGCACCGAGGTTCGGCTCGCGTTCGCAGCGGCGGCATAGAAGCGCGCCGGCGCGGTCTCCTATGCGATCATGAGAGGCATCCAAGTTACTCGGGCTGCCTTCCATGGAAAAGTGCGTATCATGCGGAAGCGAAGTCGCTGAAAGCAGCCGCTTCTGTTCGGCTTGTGGCGCGGAGCTGAGCTCCGAAGCCCTGGTCACGCGAACGGTGGCCGCCTCCGAGCCGCCTGTTCCGCGGTCTTTCTCGCCGAAGCCGGCCAGCGGATCCTCGCCGCGCCCGCCCGCATCGCCGTCATCATCGATGGTTTCCTCCGTCGCGGCAAGTCGATTCCCTCCTGGGACCCTGTTCGCCCGCCGCTATCGGATCGTGTCGCTGCTGGGCAAAGGCGGCATGGGCGAGGTGTATCGCGCGGAAGATTTGACCCTGGAACAGCCCGTGGCTCTCAAGTTTCTTCCCGAGAGCATCGGCGCGAACGAAGGCGCGCTGACGCGCTTCCGCAGCGAGGTCCGCATCGCCCGCCAGGTGTCGCATCCTAACGTTTGCCGCGTCTACGATGTCGGCGAAATCGACGGGCAAGTGTTTCTCTCGATGGAATACGTGGACGGCGAGGATTTGGCCTCGCTACTGCGCCGCATCGGGCGGCTACCCGCCGACAAAGCCCTGGAGATTTCCCGAAAGCTCTGCGCCGGTCTGGCCGCCGCGCACGAAAAGGGCGTCCTGCATCGCGATCTGAAGCCCAGCAATATCATGCTGGATGGGCGCGGCAACGTCCTGCTCACCGATTTTGGATTGGCGGGATTGGCGGATCGTATCGAAGGCGCCGAGGTGAGAAACGGAACGCCTGCGTATATGGCGCCCGAGCAACTCACCGGCCAGGAGGTAACGGTCAAGAGCGATATCTATTCGCTAGGCCTGGTGCTCTACGAAATCTTCACCGGCCGTCGCCCGTTCGAAGCCGGCTCGCTGGCGGAGTTGGTGCGGCTGAGGAGCGAAACCGCTCCGGCCAGTCCCAGTTCGCTGGTGCGCGATCTCGATCCGGCGGTGGAGCGCGCGATCATGCACTGCTTGGATCCGGATCCCTCGCGCAGACCCGCTTCGGCGCTGGCAGTGGCGGCCGCGCTACCCGGCGGCGATCCGCTGGCGGCCGCGCTGGCGGCGGGCGAAACTCCTTCGCCGCTGATGGTGGCGGCGGCGGGCGAAGGGGCGAGTTTGGCGCCTCGCATCGCCATCGGCTTGCTGGCGTTCTCTTTGATCGCACTGGCCGTGCCTTACTGGGTGAGAAATCAGCGTAGCGTGTTGGACCAGGTTCGTCCGCCCTATACGCCGGAGATCCTGTCACAGAAGGCTCGCGACACAATCCAGACTTTGGGGTACACACAACCGGTCGCCGATGACACGTACGGTCTGGACTGGGACAGCGACTATCTCCGATACGTTCAAACCCACGCGCTGTCTGAATTGCAATCCAACGCATTTCTCGCCCAGCGCCGGGCGCCCATGCAATTCTGGTATCGAAGTAGTCCGTACGCCATCGCGTCCTCCGAATTTCACGACGATCTGCTGACACCGGGAGTAGTCACGTTCGGCGATCCGCCATCCATCCTCTCGGGGATGATCCGGCTCAGGTTGGATGCCGCAGGACGCCTCCAATATTTCGAGGCGGTTCCGCCTCAGCTCCTGGAATCTGCTAAGTCCACGCCAGCCGTGGATTGGAATCCGCTGTTTTCGGCGGCCGGGCTCGATCCGGCACAATTCCAAAGCACGGAACCGCTCTGGACCTGGTTAGACGCCAGCGATACGCGCGCGGCGTGGACGGGCAAATGGCCGGACTCCGATCAGCCCCTCCGCGTGGAAGCCGCCGCAATGCGTGGTAAGCCGGTGGCTTTTTCCTTAATCGGAGCATGGACGAAGCCGGGTCGGATGCCGCCGCTCGAATCCACGAGAACCGAACGAATCCAGTTATACATCCTCATCGGCATCACCGTGCTGGTGATGGCGGGCATTACGCTGCTGGCACGCCGAAACCAGAAGCGCAAGAATCTGGGAGACGTCGAGGGGGCAACGCGTCTGGGCTTCTCGATCGGATGCGTGCTGGTGGCTTTGTGGATCTGCCGTGCCCATTTGAGTCCGTCCATAGAGACGTTTGGGATTTTCCTGCTCGAGATGGCCACCGCCATTTTCTATGGTTTCTTGCTCCGAACGATGTACCTGGCGCTGGAACCCTACGTTCGGCGCCGCTGGCCGCAAACCATCATTTCCTGGACTGCGGTGCTCCGAGGGCGCGCCCAGGATCCGGTGGTGGGGCGCGACATTCTGATTGGCATTGCCGTGCAGACCGGCATGCAGGCGATCACCAGCTTGGTCAGCCCCTGGTTCATCGGAACGAGTTCCAAGCCGTACACGGGTTCCACCGAGGCCCTGCTCGGCCTCAGGGCCACGTTGGGGCTTTGTTTGACCGCGCTTCCGCACGCCATGCGGGACGCGCTGCTCTTCTTTTTCTTATTATTTTTATTGCGCGTTCTGCTGAGGAATCAATGGGCGGCGGTGGCCGGGGTTGCCTTGCTATTCGCCACGCTTTCGCTGCTGGAGAGCGATCATCCTGTATTCGCCGGCATCGTGAATCTGGTTGCGAACGGCGTAACCGCGCTCATGATCTTGCGGTTTGGACTGCTTTCGCTAGCCGCGACCATTTTTGTTGGGGTTCTAACCGCGAATTTAGAACCCACTTTGAGTCTCTCCGCTTGGTACGCGCGAGGCACGGAGATGGCGCTGGGCCTCATCGTGGCGCTGGCCGCGTGGGCATGTTACACCTCGATGGCCGGGCGCCGGTTTTGGAATCGCGACTGGCTGGACTCGTGATCGGGTACCTCAGCCGGCGTTGGCGGCGCGTTCGTGAATTTCCTGGAGACTCCAGACGCGAATGGGATCGCGCCGGCGTGAAGCGATGGCTTCCGCCGAAGCCTTCGCTCCGCTGATGGTGGTGATGCACGGAACCCGATACGCAACCGCCGCGCGCCGGATGGCTTGTTCGTCGCTGAAGGAGCGGCCTCCGGTGGTGGTATAGATAACCAGCTTCAGCGAGCCGGCCTTTAGCAGATCCACCGCATTCGGGCGGCCCTCGTTTACCTTGAACACGGTCTTGACCTTGAGGCCGGCGGCCTGCAACGCGGCGGCGGTTCCGCGAGTGGCCGCCAGCGAAAAACCGAACGCGGCGAACTTCGCGGCCACTTGCACGGCGGCGGCTTTGTCGCGATCGTGGACGCTGATGAAAACCGCGCCGCTGTCCGGCAAGGGAGCGCCCGCGCTTAACTGCGCTTTCGCGAACGCTTCGCCAAAATTCGCGCCCACGCCCATTACCTCGCCGGTGGATCGCATCTCGGGACCCAGGGCGGGATCGACGCCGGGGAATTTCGCGAAGGGGAACACCGGCGATTTCACGAAGAACTGCGATACCGGAAGTACTCCCGAAGCGCTCCCGCCGGTGAGCTGCGCGAAGTCGGCGAGCTTCTTGCCCAGCATCAAGCCGACCGCGATCTTGGGCAGCGGGACGCCGGTGGCTTTGCTCACGTACGGCACTGTGCGCGACGCTCGCGGGTTCACTTCGAGCACGTAAACCTCGCCGTCCTTAATCGCATACTGAACGTTCATCAAACCGATGACGCGCAACGCGCGCGCCAATTTGGCGGTGTAATCCTGAATCGTCCCGAGCACCGCCTCGGAGAGCCCTTGCGGCGGCAGAACGCAGGAGCTGTCGCCGGAGTGCACGCCGGCTTCCTCGATGTGTTCCATGATGCCGGCGATCAACACTGCGTCGTCCTGGTCGCGCAACGCGTCGACGTCCACTTCGGTGGCCGATTGCAGAAATCGATCGATCAACACCGGCCGATCCTGCGAGAAGACCACCGCTTCCCGCATGTAGCGCCGCACCATCTCCTCGTCGTACGCGATCACCATGGCGCGGCCGCCCAGGACATAACTGGGCCGGACCAGCACGGGAAAGCCGATCCGGCGCGCGACGGCGCAGGCTTCTTCGGCGCTGGTCGCGGATCCGTTTTCCGGCGACGGGATTCCGAGATCGTCAAGCAGTTTTCCGAAGAGTTTGCGATCTTCGGCCAGATCGATGTCCGCTGGATCGGTGCCGATGATGGGAACGCCGGCGGCCTTCAGCGGGAGCGCCAGGTTCAGCGGCGTCTGCCCGCCGAACTGGACGATGAGGCCGTCGGGTTTTTCCACGTCGAAAATATTCAAAACTTCTTCGCGCGTGAGCGGCTCGAAGTATAAGCGGTCGCTGGTGTCGTAATCGGTCGAAACGGTCTCCGGGTTGCAGTTGACCATGATGGATTCGTAGCCGAACTCCTGAAGCGCGAAGGAGGCATGGCAACAGCAGTAATCGAATTCGATGCCTTGCCCGATGCGATTCGGACCGCTGCCGAGAATCATCACCTTCTTGCGAGTGGACGGCGCGGCTTCGTTCTCCGATTCGTAGCTCGAATACAGGTACGGCGTGAAGCTCTCGAACTCGGCCGCGCAAGTGTCCACGCGATTAAACACCGCGGTAATTCCAAGGTCCTTGCGCTTTTGGCGAACGGCCTCGGTGTCGGCGTTCCAAAGCAGCGCCAGTCGCGAATCCGAAACGCCGTCGCGCTTGGCCCCGGCCAATTGGCTGCGCGAGACCGCTTCCAATGTCGTATTCGCCAGTCCGGCGTCGAGTTCCACCATCTCCCGAATCTGTTCCAGGAACCACGGATCGATGGCGGTGATTTCGCGAACCTGCTCCACCGTCCAGCCTCGCTCCAGGGCGAACCGAATATAGCTAAGCCGCTCGGGATTTGGAGTGATCAGACGCTTCGGGATGAGAGCCGGGTCCAGGATGTCAGCAGCGGTCTTGCCGGTCTCGAGGCTGCGAATGCCTTTGGCGAGCGCTTGTTTGAAAGTGCGGCCGACGGCCATCACTTCGCCCACCGATTTCATTTGCGTGCCGAGCACCGGCTCGGCTCCGGGAAATTTTTCGAACTGCCAACGCGGAATCTTCACCACCACGTAATCGAGAGTCGGCTCAAAGCAAGCCGGCGTCACTTTGGTGATGTCGTTCTTGATTTCGTCCAACCGGTATCCGACCGCGAGTTTGGCGGCGATCTTGGCGATCGGAAATCCGGTGGCTTTGGAGGCCAACGCGGAGCTGCGCGAAACGCGCGGGTTCATTTCCACGATCACCATGCGGCCGTCCGCGGGATTGATGGCGAACTGAACGTTCGATCCGCCCGTATCTACGCCGATTTCGCGCAAGCACCGCAGCGAGGCGTCGCGCATCATCTGATATTCGCGATCGGAGAGTGTTTGCGCGGGCGCGATCGTGATGGAATCGCCCGTATGCACGCCCATGGGGTCGAAGTTCTCGATCGAGCACACGATGATGGCGTTGTCGGCCAGATCGCGCATGACCTCCAGCTCGAACTCCTTCCAGCCCAGAACGCTTTCCTCGATCAGGACCTCGTGAACCGGGGAAAGATCCAGGCCGCGCTCCAAGGTCTCATAGAGATCTTCGCGATTGTAGGCGATCCCGCCGCCCGAACCGCCCAGAGTGAAGCTGGGACGCAGGATCACCGGATATCCGATGCGGCCGGCGAAAGCCTCGCCGTCCTCGAGGTTGTTCACCAGTTGCGATTGCGGCAAGTCGAGCCCGATGCGGCGCATGGCGTCTTTGAAAAGCAGCCGGTCTTCGGCTTTCTTGATCGATTCAATCTTGGCGCCGATCAGCTCCACTCCATACTTGTCGAGAACGCCCGCTTCCGCCAATTCCACCGAAAGATTGAGGCCGGTTTGACCGCCCACCGTGGACAGCAGCGCGTCGGGGCGCTCCTTGCGAATAATTTCCTCGGCGAACGCCAGGCTGAGCGGCTCGATGTAGGTTCGGTCCGCCAGTTCCGGATCGGTCATGATGGTGGCCGGGTTGGAATTGATGAGCACAACCTGATAGCCGTCGGCACGCAGCGCTTTGCAGGCCTGCGCGCCGGAATAGTCGAATTCGCAGCCCTGGCCGATCACGATCGGGCCCGACCCGATGATCAGGATGCGGTGGATGTCGTTGCGTCGGGGCATTTAGGAATGTGCCTTGGAGGAAAGCCGATGGACGCGGATCATCGGCCGCCCCGGTCCTTGATCAATTGCATGAAGTCGTCGAATAGGTAGTGCGAATCGTGCGGTCCCGGAGACGCCTCGGGATGATACTGGACGCAGAAAACCGGCTCGTTGCGGTGCCGGAATCCTTCCAGCGTCTGGTCGTTCAGGTTGAGGTGCGTAAACTCGACGACGTTGGGGTTGAGCGAATCGGGGTCCACCGCGAAACCGTGGTTGTGCGAAGTGATTTCCACTTTTTGCGTCACTTGATTCAACACCGGATGATTTGCGCCGCGATGTCCGAACTTGAGCTTGTACGTTTTGCCGCCCAGCGCCAGACCGAGAATCTGATGACCCAGACAAATTCCGAAGATGGGCTTCTTGCCGATCAGTTTCCGAACCTGTTGCGCTTGAGATTGGAGCGGTTCCGGATCGCCCGGACCGTTCGAAAGGAAGACACCGTCCGGATTCAAGGCCAGAACATCTTCGGCCGTTGTCAGAGCCGGCACCACGGTAACCCGCGCGCCAACTTGAACCAGCCGCCGCAAAATATTCCTCTTGATCCCGAAATCGTAAGCGACGACATGGCACCACGGCTCGGGAGGCTCCGAAACAGGCTCGGAAGGCGAGCAGGCCGTCACGGGTTGATTCCAGGAGTAGCTGGACGGAGTGGAAACGCGGGTGGCCAGATCCAAACCGGCCATGGACGGCGAGCGGCGCGCGCGTTCGACGAGTTCACTCGCGTCGCCGCCGGAAGCCGAAAGAACGCCGCGCATCACGCCGCGCGTCCGCAGATGCCGCACCAGGGCGCGGGTATCGATCTCGGCCGCAACCGGAATGCCTTGATCGGCGAGAAATCGCTCCGCGTTTTCCCGAGAACGCCAGTTGCTTGCGATGGGCGAAAACTCGCGCACGATCAACCCTTCGATGAAGGGACGGGCGGATTCCTCGTCGTTTTCATTGGCGCCATAGTTTCCGATCTGCGGGTTGGTGAGAACGACGATCTGCCCGGCATAGGACGGATCGGTGAAAATTTCCTGGTAGCCGGTGATGGCGGTATTGAACACAACCTCGCCAAACCGTTCTTGCGGCGCACCAAAGCTCTTGCCCTCGAAGACCGTCCCGTCCTCCAGGGCGAGGATTGCTTGACTCAATTCGGATTGTCCTCCAAGTACTATCGGGAAGGGCTGTAACTCCTATTGAAGCATGCTTGAAAGCGCGCTTCAACACAGGTTGCGGCGAGTTTGAGGTATCGGTGTATTTCTCTCCGCGTGTAGGCTATGATTGTTCATTGAGCACTAAATTCGAGCCCGTTCAGCGAAATAAGGGTACTGAAGAATGAATATTTCCGTGGTTGGATTGGGGAAATTAGGAGCGGTGCTGGCGGCCATCATGGCCGACCGTGGACACCGGGTGGTCGGAGTTGACGTAAACTCAGCCGCCGTCTCCGCGATCAACCGAGGCCTGGCGCCGGTGAACGAATCGGGCCTCGAGGAGCTGATACAACGGAACGCCGTTCGCCTTTCCGCCAGCGCCGATATGGCGTCGGCGGTTGCGGAAACCGATGTCACTTTCGTCGTGGTACCGACGCCTTCCGGAGAGGACGGAACATTTTCGTTGCAGTTTGTGTTGAACGCTGCGGAGTCCATCGCGCTGGCTTTGCGAGCGAAGTCGCGCTACCACCTGGTGGTGATCTCGAGCACCGTGATGCCTGGATCCACCGGCGGCGAAGTGCTGCCGCTCATCGAGCAGATCTCGGGGAAGAAGTGCGGGGTCGATTTTGGTCTGTGCTATAACCCGGAGTTCATTGCGTTAGGAAGCGTGATCCAGGACATGTCGACTCCCGACCTGGTATTGATCGGCGAATCCGACTCGCGCGCCGGATCGATATTGGAAGAGTTATACGGAAGTGTTTGCCGGAACCATCCACCCGTCGTCCGCATGAATTTTGTCAACGCCGAGCTGGCGAAGATCTCGCTGAATGCTTTCGTTACCACAAAAATCTCATTCGCGAACATGCTGGCAGAGGTTTGCGAACGGGTTCCCGGGGCCGATGCGCACGCGGTGGCGGCTGCGATCGGTTTGGACACCAGGATCGGCGGCAAGTATTTGAAAGGCGCATTCGGATACGGCGGACCTTGCTTTCCTCGAGACAACATCGCTTTTTCCAGGTTCGCGGAACGGCGATCCGTGGATGCTACTCTTGCCAAAGCGACGGATCAAGTGAATCGGCGGCAAGTTACCCGCGTCGCCGAGCGGATCTTTGCGCTGGTGGGAGACGCGGAACCCGTCGGAATTCTTGGATTGGCCTACAAGCCGAATACGGACGTGGTGGAACAATCGCAGGGCCTCATGCTTGCGGCGCGACTGGCGGAAGCGGGTTACCGCGTGGTGGCATACGACCCGGCTGCCGTGGAAAATGCGTGCCGCGTTCTCGACGGTCGCGTTCGGTACGCGCAGTCCATGCAGGCTTGCGCCGCCGCCGTTCGGGTCCTGGTGGTCGCCACGCCTTGGAACGAATTCCAAAGCCTGCGCCCCGAGCATCTGCGCCGGTCGGAGATGCGGCCCATCGTGATCGATTGGTGGCGCATTCTCCCTCAGGATATTTTCGAGCCGGCGGCGCTGTATATCGCTTGCGGTCAGGGTCCGCTGGAAACGGGCCGCGCGGCTACGCTGGCGTGCGCCGCCGATGCGGCCGCCTCGAATCTGAGCGTGAGCAAATCCTGATCCTTCAAAGAAGACGACGATATGAGCTTGCGAGTCTTGGTAACCGGCGCCGGTGGATTCATCGGACATCATTTGGTGTCCGATTTGAAGAACCGCGGATACTGGGTGCGCGGCGTGGACTTGAAAAAGCCCGAATACGCTCCCAGCGCGGCGGACGAATTCGCCTTGCTGGATCTCAGGCGCTGGGAAAACTGTGTCGATGCCACGCGCGACGTCGATCATGTGTACGCGCTGGCGGCCGACATGGGCGGGATGGGTTTCATCAGCGCGCATCACGCGCTGATCCTGCACAACAACGCACTCATTAACCTCAATACACTCGAAGGGACGCGCGTAAACGGGGTTCGGCGGCTTTTGTACACTTCCTCCGCTTGTGTATATCCGGAATTCAAGCAGACCGACGCCAACGTAACGCCTCTCAAGGAGGAAGACGCATACCCGGCGCAGCCGCAGGATGCCTATGGCTGGGAGAAGCTCATCTCGGAGCGGCTGTGCCTGCACTATGCCGAAGACTACGGCATCGAGACCCGGATCGTGCGCTTCCACAATATCTTCGGGCCTTTGGGTACCTGGGATGGCGGGCGCGAAAAGGCTCCCGCGGCTCTCTGCCGAAAAATCGCAGCCGCGAAGTTGACCGGCAATCCGGAGATCGAAATCTGGGGCGACGGCGAGCAGACCCGATCCTTCTGCTATATCGATGACTGTCTCGAAGGCCTGTACCGGTTGATGGAATCGGATTTTCGCAGACCTTTGAATCTCGGGCAGGACCGCATGGTGACCATCAATCAGCTCGCGGATATCATCGCGGGCATAGCCGGCGTGCGGATTCGCACGAAGCACATCGAAGGGCCGATGGGCGTGCGCGGCCGCAATTCGGACAATACGTTGCTGCGGCAGGTGCTGGGCTGGGAGCCTGCCATTTCGCTCGAAGAGGGCTTGGCGCGAACCTATTCGTGGATCGAAAGCCAAGTCCGGCGGAAACTCCACCAGCCGACTTCCGCCGCAGCTGTCTCCTGATTAGGATCAGCGTTGCTTTAGAGTCCCCTGGTCTTGGTAAGCCTCCAGGACAGATTGCACGTCGCCGTCCATCACCAAGCTGCCATGGTCGAGCCAAATCGCCCGCGTGCACATTTCGCGCACCGCCGCGGCCGAGTGCGAGACGAACAGCAGGCATTTGGGACCGCGCCGAAACGACGCCAGCGCGCTCCGGCATTTCTCTTGAAAACGGGCGTCGCCCACCGCCAGCACCTCATCCAACAGCAGAATATCGGGATCGGCTTGAATGGCGATGGAGAATCCTAGCCGCATGATCATGCCGCTCGAGTAGGTGCGCAAAGGCTCGTTGATGAAGTCGCCGATTTCGGAGAATTCCACAATCTGATCGAACAGATCGAACGTCCGCTCCCGGCTGAGCCCCAGCAGCGACGCATTCATGACCAGGTTCTCCGCGCCCGTAAGGTCGGGATGAAAACCCGATCCGAGCTCCAACAACGCGCCGATGCGCCCGTTTCGGATAATGCGGCCGGGGTTCGGTTCCACCAGCCCCGCGGCCAGGCTCAGCAGGGTGCTTTTGCCCGCGCCGTTATGGCCCACCACGCCGAGACTTTCGCCTTCTTCCACTCGAAACGACAGGTTCTTCAAGGCGTAGAAAGGCTGCTGTTTCCCGGAGCCGAACCATCGCAGCATGTGGGTCCGCAGTAGCTGCCGGCCGGCGTTGTGCGGAAACCATTTGGAGACGTTTTGGAATTCAAGAAACGTCATGGAGAGCGCCTAGAGGTAATCGTAGAACCGCCGCTTCAGCGTTCGAAAGACGACCCACCCCGCGCCAAACATAAGGACGGACACCATCGCGAGCAGGCTCAACGTGTGGGCCAGCGGGGGGCGGCCATCCAACAGAATGTTGCGCATCATCAGGACCAGCGCAGCCACTGGATTGAACTGGTAGACTTCCCGGTACCGGCTGGGAATGAGCGCAAACGAATAGAAGATCGGCACCATCCAGAAAAGCACCACGTTCGTGGATTCGACGACGTAGCGGACGTCCCGCACGTAGATATTGAGCGCCGAGAAAATCAGCGTCAGTCCGAGGACGAAAAGAATTTCCAAAGCCCAAATCACCGGCAACCATAGCCAATTCCAGTTGGCGCCGCGCCCGAATATCAGTATCAGCGTGAGAAGCAGGGCGATCTGAATAAGCAAGTGCAGGCAATTGGACAATACGCTCGCGATGGGGAACACGTGCCGCGGCACCGGGACCTTCTTGATCAGGTTGGCGTTGTCGAGCAGCGACGTGGTTCCGCTCAGCCACGCGATGGTGAAGAAATTGAACGGAATCAGCCCGCACAGCACGGATAATGGAAACAGCTTTCCGTTGGGATTCGGGAAGATCTGGGTAAAAACGAACGTCAACACTCCCATCATGATCAACGGATTGACCAGCGACCAAAGGAGTCCCAGGGACATGTTTCGGTAGCGGACCTTAAAGTCCTTTTCCACCAGCGTCCGCAATACGAATAAGTAGCTGCCGTTCCACATGACGAACGATCCCAAAGCTCTTATTGTACTGGTTACAGCCCGGGGTCTCTGCGCGACAGGGCGCGCGCTCGCCGCAGGAATCCAGCCAGCGTCAACACCCGCGCCCACTCCCGGAAAAATCGGAACGGATGCCGGGCGTTGTATCGAAGGCCGACCGGCAAGCTCAGCAGGTACTTCGTGAAGGACGGGCGCAGCGGCTCGAAGAACTGGTCGCGGCGATCCGCCAGGTAAGACGCGTAGGCGTGAATTTGCGAGAACGGCACATAGCCATAGTGCGAGCGGATCACATCCAACGCGTCCTCAAGCATGGCCTTCCTCTGACCCAGCGTTTTGGCCCCCAGGTGCATGCGCGAGTTGGCCAGAACGCCGTCAATCTTGCGCATCGGATACACGCGCGCGATGCGAATCCACAAATCGTAATCGAACCCGCGAACCCCGGGGTCCATGCGCCCGGCCAATTCGAACGCTTCCCGCCGCATCAGCGACGCGGGCTGGCAAATGAAGCATTCCTTGCGGAACAAATCCGGATCGAAAGGCTGGACCGGATACGGCCGAATCACGCGCCCCGTTTCGTCCACCCAATTCCCATCGCCATAGACTACGCCTAGGGCGGGTTCCGCCACCAGATGACGAACCGCGGCGGAGATCGCGCCGGGAAGATAGGAATCGTCGGCGTTCAAAAAGCCGAAGAAGCTGCCGGCCGATCGTTCGAAGCCTCTGTTGATCGCGTCTGCGGTCCCGCGGTCGGGCCCGGAGCAATACGACAAGCGGCCGCGGTATTTCTCCAGGATCTCGAGCGTGCCATCGGTGGAACCTCCGTCCATGACGATGTATTCGAGATTCGGATAGTCCTGCGACAGCACGCTTCGGATGGTCTCTTCGACGAAGTTCCCCATGTTCAGAACCGGGGTGACGATGCTGACCAACGGCAAGTCTTGGGACACGTTGCTTTTATGATCGCCGAAGCGGGCGCTTGACGAAAATGGCAATATGTGATATC
>Ga0302325_10000658_pt1 | contig 93211 bp, 83 predicted proteins | sample Palsa_T0_2_FD_201948 | JGI IMG/M metagenome (GOLD analysis project Ga0302325, IMG submission 201948) | Peat permafrost microbial communities from Stordalen Mire near Abisko, Sweden - Palsa_T0_2 | ecosystem: Environmental > Terrestrial > Soil > Palsa > Peat permafrost | place: Sweden: Abisko...
GAGCTGGGGGCGGTCTTTCGATTCCTTGTGCTCAGCCGGCTGTATGCGCAGACGGGGCTCCAGCCGTTCTCGGCCGTTGTCGAGTGCGCGGAACGCGTACCGCTGAAGATCCTCGGGGGCCAGTTCTGGCAGCGCCGGGCCGCCCCGGACTTCACCTACCCGGTCGATGGCAGCGAGCCGATTGAGGCGGCGGACGTCCCGGCCGCCCTGGCAGGCCCGGCCTCCAGCTTCTCCGAGGGGTTTCCAGACCACGCGACGTATCATCTCGACCTGCCGCGGCAGACCAGCGTGCGCGTCCGGGTGGGCGCCCTGGGTCCCGGCGTGACCGGTCTTCGGGTGAGCGTCGACGGCCACATCGAGGAGACGCATCGATGGCCCGGCGGCGCGGAGGCCCCGGTGCCCTCCGAACTCACGGTGTCGATCGGCCCGGGCCGGCACGTGCTCCTCATCGAGAACCCCGGCCCGGAATGGATCGAGGTGCCCGAGATAGACCTTGGCCTCGAGACGTCCGCCCTCGCCTCGATCGGCCGCCGGAACGACCGCTTCATCGCGGCCTGGATATGGCACCGGGCAAACCTCTACGCGCTCACTCCCGCCGCGGCGGTGGCGGGAACGGTGGACCTGGACAACCTGGCTGCCGGGTCATGGAAGGTCACCTGGTGGGACACGCTCAAGGGCGCCGCGTCGCCTTCCAAGCTGGTCGAGCATCACGGCGGCACGCTGAGGCTCGAGACCCCGCCGATAAGCCGCGACGCCGCGGTCGTGCTCACCCGGGAGGAATGAGTCATTTGCCGGGCTCGGCGAACCATGCGAGGGCAAGGAGATCGTCGCCGGGGGACTGGATATTGCCTTCGTCCAGGGCGTCCAGCAACCCGGCGGCAATGGCCATTCCCCGCTCCCGGGGCGCCCTGGCGAGGACCACCAGCGCCTCCGCGGAAAGGGGATCCCCCAGCGAATAGGGTCGGACAAAAAGCCCCGGCTCCGATCCCGGAGGCGCGGCGAAGTACCGGCGGCTGCCCGGGTCGTAGAATTCCGTGTCGAGCCGGGCCAGGAGCCTCTCCGCGAGCGCGTCCGCGCCCCCGTCGTTCGCCGCGCGGGCGAACTCGCGGCAGCCCAGCGCCAGCGCCGCATAGTCCTCGGGGGCGCCGGGCCCGGATGAGCCCGGCAGGTGGCGGAGGCCGCCGTCGGGGAGGAGAAACGCGGCCTTCACCGCACCCAGGGTTCGTTTCGCCTCCTTCAGGTAGCGGGGATCGCCAAGCTGCGCCCCTGTGCGGGCGAGCGCGGCCAGCATCAGGCCATTCGCGCCCGCGGTGGCTCGTTCGTCGAGCGGCGGCGGCGGCCTGAGGTCGCGCTGGGCGAGAAGGCGGGCGGCGGACGCGGCGTCGCCCCTGTCCTCCGCGGTCGAGGAGACCAGGAGGTTCCTTGAGGCGTAGACGCCGGACGGATCGTCGGCGGCCGGCACGTTCCCCCCTGGCTCGGCGCCGTGGGCCTTCTTGAAAGCCGGCGAATCCGCCCCGAGGACCTTGTCGATCTCCGATTCGGTCCATGCATAGTAGCCGGCGAACTCGTCGCCCGTCGCATCCTGCACCGCGGCAAAGGTGCCATCGGGGCGTGCGAGGCGGCTGAGCGCGAAGTCGAGCGCGCCGCGGGCGCACCGCTCGAACGTCCTCGTGTCGGCCCCCTGGGCCGCGTCGAGGAAGGCAAGCGCGACCCGGGCCTGGTCGGCGAGCACCTTCTGGGGATAGGGCAGGCGCCACGCCGCGTCGCTCGCGTACCGGAAGAATCCCCCATCGAGCGGATCGCGCACGGCGCTCGTCGAAAGCGCGCGCAGCGTCCTGAGCGCCGCCTCGCGGTCCCCTTTGGGCCGTCGCAGGAGGAAACGGGTGAGCTCGGGTTCCGGGAGCTTCGGCGGATCGCTGTAGCCGCCCCTCGCGGGGTCAAAGCTCTGCCGCCAGGCGTCGGCGGCCGCCGAGAGCCTCGCCGTGTTCCTGTCGATGCTCCAGGCTGACGGCTGGGCGGTCCGCGTCGCGGGCGTGAGCTGGGCGACGGCCTCCGCGGCGCGCCTGCGGCAACCCGCGGCGTCGGCAACCCACGCGTCCAGGGCCTCCTTTGCCTGCTTCAGAAAGCCGGGCCTGCCCCAATCCTCGGACGGCGACAGGTAGGTGGCGCCTTCATAGGGCTGGAGCTCGGGGGTGAGCCAGACATTCAGGGGCCAGCCGCTCTGCTGCTTCACGTCTCCCACGTAGGCCTGGTAGAGCGAGGCCAGGTCGGGGCGCTCCTCGCGGTCGACCAGCACGCACACAAACCGCTGGTTGAGCCATTCCGCCGTATCCCTGTTCGAAAACGTCTGCCGGCGCATCGCGCGGGCGAGCTCGCTCGAGAAGAATCCCATGAAGAGAAAAATGGGCTTCTGCTCGCGCTTCGCCCGGTCAAGCGCCTCGCCGCTCCAAAGGTTCCAGTCAACCGGGCTTCCCGCAAAGCTCCGCAGAAACGCCGAGGGTTCACTGCGCAGCTTCTCGGAGGCCGTTCCTGCGAATGCGCCGGAGGCAAAGCCCGGGAGCAGGAGAGCGGTGAGGATTCTGGCCGGGAATAGATTGAGCCTCGGGAGGGGCCGGCGGGCGCGTTGGGAAGGCATGATATCCAGCCGACATGGATGGTCCCGGGGCCGGTTCCATGCAACGTTCTTCCAATGCGGGAAGGCGCCTCCCGGCCCGCACTTCACCCGGCGTGCCCCGGGGGCGGGAGCCCGTCCGGGCTTGCCGTGGCGCATCGGGCCCATAGCATAAGGACGCCGACTCTGTACCATGGATCAAGGCAGCGCGCCGGCGCCCTGCCGTAACCCCCCAGCCCCATGTCCTCCCATATTCTTGATCTCGCCTCGCCAAACCTTTCCCTGATTCCGACGCTCTGCTGCGCATTCGCGGTCGGCGTCGTGGTGCCCGCCCGCGGGGCCGACCAGGCGGCCCCGGTCGGGGTCTTCGACCAGCACGGCGACATCGGAGGCGCCGGCCTCCCTGGCAGCTCCGTGTTCGACAGGGATTCCCAGGAATATCTCCTGTCGGCCTCCGGAACCAACATGTGGGGCGACCACGACGAGTTTCAGTTCGCCTGGAGGAAGGTGAAGGGGGATTTCATCATCCAGGCCTTCACGCAATTCCTGGGGGAGGGCATCGACCCGCACCGAAAGATGGGGCTCATCGTCCGCGCAAGCCTCGACCCGCGCTCGCCCCACGTGAACGCGTGCAGGCACGGCAGCGGGCTGACGTCGCTTCAGTTCCGCACGGCCGACGGCGCGCCGACCGGGGAGATCCGGCTCAAGATAGAGGGCCCGGATGTCCTTCAGCTCGAGAGGTCGGGCAAGAAATTCACGATGTCGGCCGCGCACTTCGGCGACACATACTCCACGCAGGACTTCGACGCGATCGACCTGCCCGACGAGGTGTTCGTCGGCATCTACATCTGCGCGCACAACAACTCGGTCCTGGAGAGGGGTGTCTTCAGGAATGTCCGGCTGATCCGCCCCGCGAGCCGGGACTTCGTTCCGTACCGGGACTACATCGGGAGCGACATCGAGCTGCTCGACGTCGAAACGGGCTTCCGCAAGACGGTCTGCCGCGCGGAGGATTCGCTCCAGGCGCCCAACTGGACGCCGGACGGCAAGCGTCTCGTCTACAATCACAACGGACGGATATACAGCTTCGACCTCGCCAAGCGCGAATCGACGCCCATCGACACCGGCTCCCAGGTCCACTGCAACAACGACCACGCGCTTTCGTCCGACGGACGGATGCTGGGGATCAGCAGCGGCTCCACCTCGATGGTTTACACGCTGCCGATCAAGGGGGGCGCCCCCCGCCGGATCACGCCGGCCGGCCCCTCCTACCTGCACGGCTGGTCCCCGGACGGGAAATTCCTGCTGTTCACGGGCGCCCGGAACGGGGCGTTCGATATCTACAGGGTCCCGGCCTCGGGAGGCGCCGAGGAGCGCCTGACAACCGCGAAGGGGCTCAACGACGGGTCGGAGTACACGCCCGACTCAAGGGCGATCTTCTTTAATTCCGACCGGACCGGGAAGATGCAGGTATGGCGGATGAATGCGGACGGATCGGGGCAGACCCAGGTCACGGACGATGAGTTCAACAACTGGTTCCCGCACATTTCACCCGATGGCAAGACGATCGTCTTCATCAGCTTTCCGCCGGAGATTCGGTCCGATGACCATCCCTTCTACAAGCGCGTGTACCTGCGCAGGATGCCGGTCGATGGGGGGAAGCCCACCGTCGTGGGCTATGTCTACGGAGGTCAGGGGTCGATCAACGTCAATTCCTGGTCGCCCGACAACAGGATGATCGCCTTCGTCAGCAATTCGGACTCGTTCTGACGCCATCTGTGGAAAGCAAATTGCCGCCCGGCTTGCGCCGGGCGGCAATTGAGCGGGAAAATCCGATCAGAACTTGAACTTGACGGTTCCGAACACCTCGGTCCCGGGCAGGGGAACGATGCCTTCGAGCGCATAGGTTGCGACCGAGGGCTCCCAGTTGTGCTGGTTTGTGACGTTCGTGCCCGAGAGCCGGAACTCCCAGCGCTTCATCTTGTAGAACACCTCGGCGTCCACGGAATACTGCGTCGGTATGACCAGATAGCCCTGGTAGTCGTTGTTCATCGGGCTCGTCACGAGGACGTTCGATTCGATCCCGAAGCCGCATGGAAACGTATAGGAAGCGAGCGCATTGAACGTGTCCAGGGGCTGGCCTGGGGCGCGCAGCCTTCCGCTGGACTGTTGCGGGGCCGTTCCGCCCTCGTCCTGCGGTATTGGCGGGCCACCGGGAAGCTGGTTTCCGTCGTAGCCCTGGAACGGGAATGTCGCCGCGGTCACGGGCGAGCTTCCATTGATCCATGAGTAGCCCAGCGTGGCGAAGAACTGCTTGTTCGGCTGGTAGTTGATCGAGAGCTCATAGCCGTAGAACTGGTACTCGATGACCGGCGATCCCTGGGGCTTGCTCTGCCTCGACTGCGTAAAGACGTCGTTGCTGATGAAGAGCCTGTTGTTATCCAGCTGAAACTTCGCTCCCAACTCGACCAGCTGGCTTTGCTCCGAGAACAGGGATCGCGGAATCGTGGGATTGCCAAGCGCGTCCGCATACAGGCCGAATCCACCGCCATCAGCCAGGTCCCCTGTGTAGTTCTGGCTGTAGTTGTACGTGAGGTAGGTGCTGACGAAGGGATTCAACTTGTCGACGATGCTGATGTTCGCATTGGGCTCCCCGACCTCGATCGACGCCGAGGCGGCCGTGTTGAGGGGGTCCCTCGACTGAACGTGCATGACGTCCAGTCGGGCGCCGGTGATCAGGTTCCAGCTATCGCTGAGCTTCCAGGTCGCCTGGAAGTAAGGCGAAATCTCCTCCTCGTCCGAGTCGTTGGTGTCGTCGTTCAGGTCGAAATACATCCCGCCGCCATTGCCCGACCCGGGGCCGAAGGTTCCGAGCGCGGGAGTCGAATATCGGTTCTCAAACCCCGGCGTGGGCACTCCCAGGAATCCGCCCGGGCCATTCACGGAGAGGTAGGAGTTGATGTCGGAGCGAAGCGCCGCATTCGAGAGATCCCACACGTTGACGGGCTCGAAGAAGAAGTCGTCATAGGCCCGCGTGCTCTGGTATTTTTCCTCCAGGCCGGTGTTTATCGTCACATACGGCTTCGAGATGATCACCCCGGTCCGGTTGTCGACGAACCATGAAGGATCGATGATCTCGCTGTAGCCGTCGGAATTGAACGTGTCGCGCTTGGTGTAGCTGAACATCGTGTTGTTCACGACCTTGATGTCGGTGGACAGCGCGAGGGTCTGGATCACCTGGGTGTTGTATTCCATGCCGTGGGCATGGCTGGCGGGGCCCTGTGCGGTCTCGTGATAGTCGACCGGGACGGGCGCGCCGAAGTCGATGACGTCGCCGCCACCCGGGCCTCCGCCGACATTGATCGCGTTTTGAACGTTTCCGGGCCCTGCCATCGTCCCGCCGTCCACGTTTGTTCCCGGGATGTACAAACCGTTTGAAATGAGGGCCTGCGTCGGCCGGTTGATGCCGAAGTTTTCCCTGTAATCGGCCCAGAACGCCTTCGACATCACGAAAACCTCATAATCCTTGGTGGGGCGCCACGTTACGGCGCCGTAGAACGAGGTGGTCTCCTTGATCCAGTCGTACCAGTAGCCGTCGCTGTCCTCGCCCGAATAGCTGAAACGGTAGGCCAGCGTCGGGCTGATGGGGCCGCCGGTGTCAATGGTCCATCGATTCGTGTCGTAAGAGCCTACGGTGTAGCTGATTGTAGTCTTGTTGCTGTCAAAGAAGGGCTGCTTGGAAATCATGTCCACGAACCCTCCGACATAGGCGGAGGCGCCCTGCACCGCGGTTGCGGGACCGGGGACGATGTTGACCGACTCGACGATGTTGAAGTCGATCGGCATGCCGTCGCCGCTCTCGCCGATCCTCTGGCGCATCCCGTTCATGAACACATCCGACGACTGTCCGCGGATGCTGGGATTCGAGGGCGAGCCGAAGTTGGAGTCCGTGTAGGAGCTCGAGGTCAGCTTGCTGAATTGAGTGGTGTCCTGGATGTCGATGACATCCATCTGCTCGCGCGAGATGATCGTCACGTTCCTGGGGACATCCAGGATGTTGTCCTCCGTTCCGAACACCGACGTGAACGGCCGGGCGGTCGGAAGGATCTGCTGGTCGATCGGCACGTCGCTCACCTGATATTTTTCCATCTGGATGGCGGCCTCCGTGGATGCAGGCGTCGTCGGCGCAGGGGCGCCGGAGACCTGCGCCGCACTCGGGGCCGTGGTGGTCGTAGTCGTCGTTGTCGTTGGCGGCGGCGGAGTGGCGGTTTGCGCCAGGCCCAACGGTGCGAAAGTCGCCAGGGTCAGGCTGGCGACGAGCCCAATTCGATAGGTGTAATGCATAGGTTTGCAGAGACCCTGAGCATTCGACATGCCAGAACCCCAAATCGTGTCCGTTTGGGGGGAGGTCACGCCGGGCGCCGGGCCTGCCGCCCGCAGGAACCCGGGCGCCTGTTAATGCGCCACGACCTTGGCCGGCGAGGGCAGCTCGGCCGACGTCCAGCCGCCGCCCAGGGCCTGTATCAGCGCCACGCTCGATGTCAGCTGCGACGAGACGATGCCGAGCGCGGTTTCGCGGTTGGTCAGTTCGGTGACCTGCGCGGCGACGACGGTGGTGAAGTCGACCGTGCCGGCGTTGTACTCGTTCAGCGCGATCTGGGCGGCCTGGACGGCCTCGTTGACCGCGTCCTGCTCCACCCCCGCCTCGGAATTGAGTATCCGCAGGCCTGCGAGGTTGTCCTCCACCTGCTGCAGGGCCGTGAGCACCGTCTGGCGATAATTGGCGGCGGCGGCCTCGTAGGCGGCCCTTGCCGAAAGCACGACGTCGTGGCGCTGCCCCCAGTCGAGCAGCGTGTCGGTGGCCTGGGCGCCCAGCGTCCAGAACTTGAAGGGCGTGGTGATGAGCTGGTTGAGCGGCGAGCCCTCGTAGCCTGCGGCCCCGGAAATGCTGAACGTCGGGTAGTAGGCCGCCGTCTGGATCCCGACCTTCGCGTTCGCCGCCGCGGCCAGGCGCTCGGCCGACGCCACGTCGGGCCTGCGCTCGAGGAGGCTTGACGGCATCTGCGCGGGGACCTGCGGCATCGTGATCCCCATGGCCGGCCTTCTCGCGATTGAGAAGTCCGCGGGCGCCTTTCCGAGGAGGACCGCGATCGCATGCTCAAACTGGGCGCGCTGGACGCCCACGCCGATCAGCTGCGCCCGCGTGCTGTCGAGCTGCGTCTGGGCGGTGATGATGTCGCTGCGCGCCGCCACGCCGACCGCGTACTTGTTCTTCGTTATGGAAACCGTCCGCCTGTAGGCCTCCACCGCGTTTTCGAGCAGCCGGATCTCGTCGTCCGCCGCCCTGAGCGCGACATAGTCCTGGGCGAGGGTTCCCTGCATCGAAAGGCGGGCGGAGGCCACGTTGGCGGCATCCGACTGGGCGGTCGCGACGTCGGCTTCCACCGTGCGCCGGAGCTTCCCCCAGAAGTCAGGCTCCCAGGAGGCCTGCAGCTCGGCGGCGTAGGTCGACGAAGTGAGGCCGCGGCCGGGCAAGGATTCCGACGCCGGGACCTTGGACCGCTGGGCCGAGCCCAGGGCGCCGATCGTCGGAAGATAACCCGTCCTGTCCGAGCGGGCTATCTGCCTCGCCTCCTCGTAATTGTCGACCGCCTGGACAATCGTGAGGTTGGACGCTTCCACCTGGGCCTCGAGGTCGTTGAGGACCGGATCGCTGAAGACCTCCCACCACGGTCCCCTCCTTGTGCGGTCGCTCGGGGCCGCCGTCTTCCATCCCGCGTCCTCCTTAAAGGCCGCGGGCATGGCGACCTCGGGCCGCTTGTAGTCCGGGCCGACGGCGCACCCGGCGGCGAGGAGGAGGAACGCCGCGCCGTGCGCGAGGCGCGCCGCGCCCCGGCGCGCCTTCGTGGAATGTCTAGGTGTCAAATCCATCGTGTCGTTGGTGTTGGACCTCAAATCGGCGTGAGCTCCGGCGCCTTGCCGGAATGAATGAACCCCAGCCTCACCCAAGTTCGGCGGAGCCAGACGCTCGCGCGCTCGACGTAAAGGTAAACGACCGGGGTCGTGTAAAGCGTAAGCAACTGGCTGACCACAAGGCCGCCGACGATCGAAATGCCAAGCGGCTGGCGAAGCTCCGCTCCGTCGCCGTAGCCGATGGCGAGCGGCACCGCGCCCAGGATTGCCGCCATCGTCGTCATCAGGATCGGCCTGAAGCGAAGCTGGCAGGCCCTGAAGATCGCATCACGGGGGCTCAGCCCCTCCGTGCGCTCCGCCTCGATCGCGAAGTCGATCATCATGATCGCGTTCTTCTTGACGATGCCGATCAGGAGCAACACGCCGATCAACGCAATGAGGTCGAATGCCAGGTGGAACAGCATCAGCGCGAGAACCGCGCCAATGCCCGCCGAAGGCAGCGTGGACAGGATCGTGAAAGGATGGGCGTAGCTCTCATAGAGTATGCCGAGGACCAGGTAGATCGCGACGATTGCCGCAATGATCAGGACCAGCTCGTTGCTAAGCGTGTCCTGGTAGGTCTTTGCCGTGCCCTGGAAGCTCCCGTGGATCGAGCTCGGCATGCGGATCGCGGCCGTCTGGCGCTCCACCGCGGCGACCGCGTCCGACAGCGATGCCCCCGGGACGAGGTTAAACGAGATTGTCCCGGCGACAAAGGTGTTCTGATGATTCACGGATAGGGGGGTCGTCCCGAGGCCATAATGGGAGAAAGCCGACAGGGGCACCATCACCTCGTGGCTCGTGCTGACCGCCTCGCCGGTCGACGCCGAGGCGTGGCCCGTCGTGGCGATTGCATTGATGCTGGCGTTGCGCGCCGCGTCGGCCGCGACGGAGCTCGCGCTGGGCGCCGACGCCGAGGTCGTGTTGGCGATGGCAAAGCCCGAGAAGCCGGAGACCGTGCCGGCCACGGCGTTGCTCGACTGGGTGCCGCTCACCGTTCCGCCCGTGGAGCTGACGTAGATGTCCCTAAGAGCGGACGGTTCCTGCCAGAAGCGCTGGGCCACCACCATGACCACGTGGTATTGGTTGAGCGACTCGTAGATCGTCGAGACCTGCCGCTGGCCAAACGCGTCGTACAGGGTGTTGTCGATCTGGACCTCCGTCAGTCCCAGGCGGGAGGCGGTGTCGCGATCTATGACGAGGTCGGTTTCGAGTCCCTTGTCCTGCTGGTCGGAGTTAAGGTCTATGAGTGCCGGCTCGGCCTTGAGCGCTTCCAGGAGCTTTGGCGTCCACGCGCGCAGCGATTCAAGATCGTCCGATTGGAGCGTGTACTGCCATGCGGTATTGCTGATTCGTCCTCCCGTCCTTGGCGTCTCCTGCTGCGTGAACATGAAGAGGGTGCCCCCGGGCACATGCGCGAGCTGCGGCCTCAGGCGGGCGATGATCTGGTCGGACGAAACCTTGCGCTGGCTGAGCGGCCTCGCGGAAATGAACATCGCGCCGGTGTTGCCGCCGCGACCGCCGGCGCCGGTGAACCCGACAACGTTTGCCACGTCCGGGTCGCCCTGGACGATCTTCATGAATTGCCTCAGCTTCTGGGACATCCGCTGGAACGAGACGCTCTGGTCGGCCTGGATGAAGCCGTTCATGCGGCCCGTGTCCTCCGGCGGAAAGAAGCCCTTTTGTATGATCGTGAACAGCCAGATGTTCATGCCGACCGTGCATGCGAGCACGATGATCATGACGAAGGAATGGCGAAGGGCCCACGCAAGCGTGTCCCGGTACAGGTCGAGCATGCCCTCGTAGGCCGACTCGGTCCACCTGTGGAAGCGCCCCCGGATTTCCCCCTTGCGGCGGACGGTGAGGAGCCGCGCGCACATCATCGGCGTCGTGGTGAGCGAAACCACCATCGAGATGAGGATCGCCACCGACAGCGTCATCGCGAACTCGCGGAACGTGCGGCCGACCTGGCCGCCCATGAGAAGGATCGGGATGAACACCGCGATCAGCGAGAGGCTCATCGAGAGGACCGTGAACGCCACCTGCCGGACGCCGATGATCGCCGCTTCGAACCTCGGCGTCCCGGACTCCATGTGGCGGGTGATGTTCTCCATCACGACGATTGCATCGTCCACGACGAACCCGGTCGCGATCGTGAGCGCCATCAGCGAAAGGTTGTCCAGGCTGTAATTCAGCAGATACATCGCTCCGAATGTCCCGATCAGGGAGACGGGCACGGCGACGCTTGGGATCAGGGTGGCGCGGCCGTCGCGAAGGAAAAGATACACCACGAGCACGACGAGCACGATCGCCATCGCGAGCGAGCGCTCGACATCGCGAAGCGACGCCCGGATGGTCGTGCTTCGGTCCATGGCGACAGCGAGCTCGGTCGCCGGGGAAATATCCGCCTGCAGCCGGGGGAGCATGGAGCGGATGAGGTCGACGGTCTCGATGATGTTGGCCTGGGGCTGCTTGAGGATGCCGATGAGGACGGCCGGAATCCCCCGTGACAGTCCCAGGTTGCGGATGTCCTCGACGGAATCCGTGACCTCGGCCACGTCGCTGAGGCGGATGGGAGCGCCGTTCCTGTAGGCGACCACGAGGCCGCGGTAGTCCTTCGCCGCGCGCGACTGGTCGTTGTCGTAAATCTGCCAGTGGAAGATTCCGTTCTCGATCGCCCCCTTGGGGCTGTTGGCGTTTGCGGCCGCGAGCGCGGCGCGCACGTCCTCGAGCCCGACGCCGTACTTGAACAGGCTCGAGGGATTCAGTTCGGCGCGGACAGCCGGAAGCGAGCTTCCCCACACGCCGACGTTTCCCACCCCCGCCACCTGGGAAAGCTTCTGGGCCAGTTTTGTGGACGCCTCGTCGTAGAGTTGGCCGGAGGTCATCGTCTTCGACGTCAGGGCCAGGATCATGATCGGCTGGTCGGCGGGGTTCTGCTTCCTGTACTGGGGGTTCGACCGGAGCGCGGCGGGAAGATCCACGCGCGCCGCGACGATCGCCGCCTGGACGTCGCGGGCGGCGCCGTCGATGTCGCGGTTCAGCCCGAATTGAAGCGTGATGTTGGTGCTCCCCACCGAGCTCGACGAGGTCATCTCGGTGACATCGGCGATCGCTCCCAGGTGGCGTTCCAGGGGTGTGGCGACACTGGTCGCCATGGTCTCGGGGCTCGCCCCGGCCATGGACGCGGAGACCGAGATCGTCGCGGTATCGACCTGCGGGAACGGCGCGACCGCCAGCTTGAGGTAGGCCGTGGCGCCGGCCAGCACGATCCCGGCCGTGAACAGCGTCGTCGCGACCGGCCTTCGGATGAACACCTCCGAAAGGTTCACGGGACCGCCTCCCTGGCCCGGACGGCCGTAGCGCCCTTTTCGCGGAAGCGGGCCGCGATCCTGTCAAATGCGAGGTAGATGACGGGCGTGGTGAAGAGGGTCAGCACCTGGCTCACGATCAGCCCGCCAACGATGGTCACGCCGAGCGGGTGCCGCAGCTCGGATCCCATTCCGGTGCCGAGCATGAGGGGCACGGCCCCGAGCATCGCGGCCAACGTCGTCATCAGGATGGGCCTGAACCTGAGCAGGCAGGCCTGGTAGATCGCCTCGCGCGGCGGCAATCCCTCGTTCCTTTCGGCGTCGAGCGCGAAGTCGATCATCATGATCGCGTTCTTCTTCACGATGCCGATCAGCAGGATGATGCCGATGATCCCTATCACTCCGAGGTCGCTGCCGACGATCATCAGGGCGAGCAGCGCGCCGATTCCGGCCGACGGCAGCGTCGAAAGGATCGTGATCGGGTGAATGAAGCTTTCGTAGAGGATCCCCAGGATGATGTACATCGTCAGGATCGCGGCGCCGATCAGGAAGAGCTCGTTCGAGAGCGAGCTTTCGAACGCGCTCGCCGCGCCTTGAAAGCTCGTCGCGATGCTTTCGGGCATGTGGATTCGTGCCTCGACCCCGCGAATCGCCTTGACCGCGTTCCCGAGCGAGCCGCCGCGCGGCACGTTGAACGAGATCGTGTTCGCGGGAAACTGGCCCAGATGGTCGACGAGAAGCGGCTCTCGCTGGTCCTCGAACTTTGCGATGGAGGAGAGCGGCACCTGGCCGCCCGAGGCTGACGGGACGTAGATGAGCGAAAGCGAGGCGGGCGAGCGCTGAAGCGCGGGATCGGCCTCCATGATCACGCGGTACTGGGTGGACTCCGTGAATATCGTCGAGATGATCCGCTGGCCGAACGCGTCATAGAGGGCGTTGTCGATCGTCGCGGCCGTTATCCCGAACCTCGCGGCGGTGTCGCGGTCGATGTCGATGAAGGTGCCAAGGCCGTTTTCGGACAGGTCCGACACAACGCCGCTCAGCTGGCTCTGCTGGCGCAGCTGGTCGGTCAGTTTCGGGACCCACTCCGTCAGGTCGGCCGGGTTCGTGCTCTCAAGCACAAACTGGTACTGGGTCCGGCTGACCCGGTCGTCGATGGTCAGGTCTTGGACGGGCTGCATGTAGGCCGAGATCCCGACCACTTTCTCGAGGTTTGTGTTCAGCCGCCTTATCACGCCGGCAGCCGTATCGGGACGATCCGCCCTTGGCTTGAGATTGACCTCCATCCGGCCGGTGTTGAGCGTCGTGTTGGATCCGTCGACCCCGACAATGGAGGAAAGGCTCTCGACGGCGGGGTCCTTGAGGATCTCGGACGCCAGGGCCTTCTGGCGGTCCACCATCGCCTCATAGGAGGCCGATTGCGGCCCCTCCGTGATCACCTGGATCAGCCCCGTGTCCTGGACCGGGAAGAATCCCTTCGGGATCAGGACATAAAGGAGCACGGTCAGGACGAGCGTCCCGACCGCCACGGCCAGGGTGAGCGCCTGCCGGTCCAGCACCCAGGTGAGCATCGAGCCATACCTGGCGATCACCCCGTCGATGAAGGCCCCCGTCTTCCTGCTCCATGCCGGCACCTCGCCGGGCTCGTGGTGCCTGACCAGCTTGGCGCACATCATGGGCACGAGCGTCAGGGAGACCACCGCCGAGATGAGGATCGTCACCGCGAGCGTGATGGCGAATTCGCGGAATAGCCGTCCCACCACGTCGCCCATGAACAGGAGCGGGATGAGGACCGCGATCAGCGAGATGGTGAGCGAGATGATCGTGAAGCCGATCTGCTCGGATCCCTTGAGGGCCGCCTCGAGGGGCGTGTCCCCCATCTCCACATAGCGCGCAATGTTCTCGATCATGACGATCGCATCGTCCACGACGAAGCCGGCGGCGATCGTCAGCGACATGAGCGAAAGGTTGTTCAGGCTGAACCCCAGGAGGTACATGACCGCGAACGTGCCCACGAGCGACAGCGGCACCGAGAGGCTCGGGATGATCGTCGCCGGGATGTTCCGCAGGAAGACGAAGATGACCAGGACGACGAGGATGACCGCGAGCGTGAGCTCGAACTCGACGTCCCGAATCGACGCGCGGATGGTCACCGTGCGGTCCGTGAGGACGCTCACATCGACCGACGGCGGGAGCGAGGCCTTGAGCTGGGGGAGGAGCGCGTAGACGCCCTCGACGACCTTGATCACGTTTGCGCCGGGCTGGCGCCGGATGTCGAGAATCACGGCGGGCGTCTTGTTGTACCATGCCGCGAGCTTGTTGTTCTCCGGGGCGAACTGCACGGTCGCGACGTCGGACAGCCTCACGGGGGCGCCGTTCTTGTACGCGACGACCAGCTTCTCGTATTGCGCAACCGACATGAGCTGGTCGTTCGAATTGATCGTGAACGCGCGCGACGGGCCGTCGAAGCTGCCCTTTGCCTGGTTCTGGTTCCCGTTCATTATCGTCGTGCGCATGTCGTCGATGTTGAGCCCGTATGCGGCGAGCGCGACCGGGTTGGCACGGATCCGAACGGACTGCCTCTGGCCCCCGCCGATGCTCACGAGGCCGACGCCGGCGAGCTGCGAGATATTCTGCGCGAGCCGGGTGTCCGCGAGGTCCTCGACGGTTGTCAGCGGCAGCGTCTTCGAGGTGAGCGCAAGCGAAAGCACGGGCGCATCGGCGGGGTTGACCTTGGCGTATATCGGCGGCGCGGGAAGGTCCGCCGGCAGCAGGAACTGAGCCTGGTTGATCGCCGCCTGGACCTCCTGCTCGGCTATGTCGAGGCTCAGGTCCAGGTTGAACTGGAGCGTGATCACCGAGGCGCCGGCCGAGCTCGAGGAAGACATCTGCTTCAGGCCGGGCATCTGGCCGAGGTTGCGCTCGAGGGGGGCCGTGACCGACGAGGTCATCACGTCCGGACTCGCCCCGGGGTAGAACGTCTGGACCTGGATCGTCGGGTAATCGACCTCGGGAAGCGCCGAAAGCGGAAGGAACCGGTAGGCTATGATCCCGATGATCAGGATCGCGGCCATGAGAAGCGTCGTCGCGACCGGCCTTAGGATGAAGATGCGGGAGGGACTCATCGAGTGGACCCCGGCTTGGGCGGCCTCATTTGGGAGCCGTCAGCTGCTGTCACCGCTTGGTTTCCGATGCCTGTGCTCGCCGTCCGGCGTCCCCGTCTTGTCGTCCGCACCGGGTTTGCCGTCGGCCGCCCCCGGCTTGCCATCCCGGTTCCACGACCTGCCGGGGGTCTTTCCGCCGCCCGGGGCCTGGTTGGGAAACTGGGGATCCACCTCCATGCCGTCCTTGAGCCTGTCGGCCCCGTCGACCACGACCTTTTCTCCCGGCTTGATCCCCGTGAGCACGGCCACTCGCTCGCCCTCGGTTGCGCCGAGGGCCACGGTCCTTGCGGCCACCTTGTTGTCGGCGTCGACAACGTAGACGAACGAGCCCTGCTGGCCCCTCTCTATCGCGGACGTGGGGACCACCGTCACCCCGCGCTGCACGTCGATCAGCATCGACACGTTGACGAACTGGTTCGGGAAAAGCGCCTCGTCCTCGTTGGGGAACACCGCCCGCAGCTTGAAGGTGCCAGTCGTCGGATCGACCGTGTTGTCTATGGTCGCGAGCGTGCCGGTGGCGAGCTTGACGGTGTTGTCCCGGTTGTAGGCGTCTACGGAGATCTTCGAGTCGGGGGCGCGCACCTGCTTGACCACCTGGGGGATGTTGTCCTCGGGCAGGGTGAAGATGACCGTTATCGGCTTCACCTGGGTGAGGAGGACCAGCCCGGTTGCGCTGTTGGGTGTCACGTAGTTGCCCTGGTCGACCAACCGGAGGCCGACGCGGCCACTGACGGGCGCCGTGATGTGGCAATAGGCCAGGTTCAGCTGGGCGCTGTCCACAAGGCCCTGGTTTTGCTTAACCATCCCCTCGTATTGCGTGGCGAGGGCCCGCTGGGCGTCCACCTGCTGCTTCGAGATGGAATCCTGCCCTGAGAGCGTGACATAGCGGTCGAGGTCGATCTGCGCCTCCTTGTACTGGGCCTGCGCCTGGATAAGCTGCCCCTGGGCCTGCTCCAGCGCCACCGAATACGGGCGCGGATCGATGACGGCCAGAAGGTCCCCCTTGTTCACCATCTGGCCTTCCTTGAAATTGACCTCGGTCAGGTAGCCGCTGATCTGGGTGGTCACGGTGACCGTCGCGAGGGGCGTGACGGTGCCCAGGCCATTCAGGACGATGTTGATGTCCGCCTTCCGTGCGACATTGACGACCACGGGGAGCGGCCCGGACATCCCGAACCCGCCGCGGCGACCGGCTCCCTGGAATCCCGTGGTCTTGGGCGCCTTGGAGCGGTAATAGAGCAGACCGCCCGTTCCCAGGAGGAACACGGCAAGAAGCGTAAAGAGGACCGCCCGCCTGCTCCTGTTCTTCTCAGCGGCCGTCAGGGTCGGCGAAACGGGTTCCGGCGCTCCTTTTGATGGATCGGCCCCAGTTGGTAAATGGCTCATGTTATGGTGATACTGAAGTCGGCGACGCAGAGTCCAAGCGGGAGATGGACCCACCAAGATAGGACGCCGGTGAGAACAGACGCAAACTCCAACGAAAGGTCACGCCCGTGACGCTCAGGCTGCGGCGACAGCGGCCATGGGGGGAACCGGCACGTCGAGCGAGGCCGCCACGGCGCGCAGCAGCTCGGCCTCGGACGTCAGGAGCACCCCGTCCGCGCTGACGACGTGCGCGGCCGCCATGAGCAGGCGCTGCTTGATGGGGCCGCTCGATGTCGCCAGCTTGTCGAGGGCGGCATCGAGCTGCACCAGGCCGCACTCGGCCTCGGGCAGGAATGAGATCTTGCCCTCCACCAGCTTCAGCTGGGACGCGCCCTCCGCGAAGGCCCGCGAGGCCTCGTTCACGTCGTCGCTCGACGCATGCGCCAGGGCCGAGAGCACAACCGAGATCTCGGTTGTCACGGCCTGGAACGAGTAGATCTGCGTCACCGCCGACGACGGGTCCCGGTTCACCGCCAGGGCCCTGAGCACGAGCCTCTGGAGGGCGAATTCGAACGTGGTCACTTTTCCGTCCGCCTGCACCAGGTCGTCGAGGGTGCCCGCAAACGAGCCGAGCGCCGTCGGCGGGAGAGCCTTCAGCGCCGGGATCGCGAGCTGCAGGACCGGCAGCTTGTGGGCGGGCTTGAGCTGCCTGAGCGCCGGGTCGAGCTGCTGGAGCGTCTGGAGCGCGTCGCTTCCGTTGCTGCTGGCGACCGAGGCCATCTGCTTCTGGCGAACGGCCTCGTCGTCGCTAAGGAGCAGGCCGTAGAGGAGTATGGGCGCATCGTGCGGGGAGCGCGCGGCCGTGCGCAGGCTCGCGGGGATTTCCGCAAGAAGCGCCTGGGCGCCCGCCGCGCCCTCGGGGGAAAGGGAGCCGGCGGCCGCCGTCAGGGCCACGCCGAAGGCGGCGGCGGCCGCCCGGGAGGGCGCCGCAGGGGAAGGCGCCGCGGGGGAGGGCGCCACCACCGGCATGCGCTCCACCTTCGACCATGGCTCCTTTGAGACGTCCACCACCTCGGGGGCATCGATGAATTTCCCGTCGAACTTCGGGTCGATCGCGATGATCCTGGCGGCGAGCGGGGGGTGGGTGGCCCAGAGGCCCCCGAAGTTCGACTCGAAGGCCTGCGCGAAGAAGAAATGGCTTATCTCCGCGGCCCGGTGGGTCTCGAGCGACGAGCCGATCGCCAGGCCCCCTATCTTCTTCAGCGGCCGGGTGACCCCGTCCGGGTTCCGCGTGAACTGGACCGCCGAGGCGTCGGCGAGGAACTCCCTCTGCCGCGACACCGAGGCCTGGATCAGCCGGCCGAAGAAATAGCCCACATATCCGACGACAAGGAGCGTGAGCCCGATCCCCAGCACCACGATGAGGCCTCCGCCGCCCTTCCTGGAGGAGCTGAATCGCGCGGATCGCAGGCCCCAGAGCGTCGCCCGCCCCGCCAGGCCTATCACCAGGATGCCGAAGATGATCGCGGTGACGCGCATGTTCATCCGCATGTCCCCGTTCAGGATGTGGCTGAACTCGTGCGCCACCACTCCCTGGAGCTCGTCGCGGGTCAGCCTCTGCAGCGTGCCCCTCGTGACCGTGACAACGGCGTCGCTCGTCGTCAGGCCCGCCGCGAAGGAGTTGATCGCCGGCTCCTCGTCCATGATGTAGACGGCCGGGATCGGCAGCCCCGAGGCGATGGCCATCTCCTCCACGACGTTGAGCAGCTGGTGCTCCTTGGGATCGGTGGTGTGGGTGTCGACCCGCCGCCCCCCGACGCTCTCCGCGACCGCCGAGCCGCCACCGCTCAGTTCCGACCACTTGTACAGGGACGCCACGCCGATGACGACAAGGGTGCCGAGCGAGACGACCGCGAACAGCCCCGGCCGCCAGAACGGGGCCTGCGCCGCCGCGTCGCCGTAGCCCGGGTCCTGGTAGCTGCCGTAGGCGTACCTGGACCGCGCATTGTTCCCCGCGAACCGCAGGGCGAAGACCGTCATGACATAGCCCGCGATGATCGTGCCGGCCACCGCGAACCCGAAGAGGACCAGCAGCCGCGTCGTGCGCTTCTTCGCGCGCTGCTCGGCGGCGAAGAAGTCCATCAGCTGAACGAGACCTTCGGCGCGCTGCGCTCGGCCGGGTCCTCCACGTGGAACAGCTCGGCCGGGAGAAACCCGAACATCCCGGCGAGGACCACGTTCGGAAACGTCTCCCGCGAGGTGTTGTACTCCATGACCGAGTCGTTGTAGGCCTGCCTGGCGAACGCGATCTTGTTCTCGGTCGAGGTCAGCTCCTCGGTGAGCTGCATCATGTTCTGGTTGGCCTTGAGGTCCGGGTACTGCTCGGAGACCACCATGAGCCGGCTGAGCGCCCCCGCGAGGCCGCCCTCGGCGGAGACCAGGCCCTTGACTGCGTTCGAGTCGGCGGGGTTGGCGGCAGCCGCCTGCGACGCGGCCAGGGCGATGTTGCGCGCCTTGATCACGTCCTCGAGCGTGTCGTGCTCGTGCTTCATGTAGCCCTTCGCGACCTCGACCAGGTTCGGGATCAGGTCGTACCTGCGCTTCAGCTGGACGTCGATCTGGGCGAAGGCGTTCTTGAAGCGGTTCCTGAGCGATACGAGGGAGTTGTAGATTCCCGTGGCCGCGAGCGCCAGGACGACGACAAGCGCGAGGAGCACGGCGAGTATAATGAGGGCTATCATGGGGAAACTAGGCTGGATTCAAGAAACCGTCGGGTCAATTGAACTTCGTCCGCCCGGCCCAGCCTCAGCTGCCGTCCTTTGCCGGGCTTCTGCGGCGGCCCGGCCAGCTTTTCACGTTGCATTTGGCGCTGGGTCGCCATCCCCTTTTTCAACGGCGCTGAAGGCCCCCGCCGCGCTCGAAACCGGCGCCGCACTCGTGTTTGCCCCCTCCTTTCCCCGCTCGCCCGGCGGTCGCACGTTCGGCCCGCGTTCCCGCTTCCGCCGGACGGCGGCCGCCGGCGCGGTCCGCCACCCGGGCCTCCCGGCCGCGCGGTGGCTGGCCGGAGGCCTCCTTGCCGTGGCCCTCGCGCGCGGCGCGGGGCCGGGCCCCGCCGCCGCATCGTTCCGCCACGACGTGGAGCCGATCCTGGAGGATTACTGCTACGAATGCCACGGGGACGGGACATCGAAGGGCAAGGTCGCGTTCGACGAGCTGGGCGACGCCGACCTCACGAAGCGGACCGACCTTTGGCTCGCGGCGCTCAAGAACCTTCGCGCGGACATCATGCCTCCCGCCGGGAAGCCCCGTCCCTCGCCCGCCGAGGCGAAGGTGATCGCCGACTGGATCAAGTACGGGGCATTCGGCATCGACCGGGCGGATCCCGATCCGGGCCGCGTCACGATCCGCCGCCTGAACCGCATCGAGTACGGCCTCACCGTCCGGTCGCTGCTCGGCGCCGATTATCCGAGCGAGGTCGAGTTCCCGCCCGATGACACGGGAAATGGCTTCGACAACATGGGCGACGTGCTCTCGACCTCCCCGCTGCTGCTCGAGAAATACCTGCGGGCCGCGGAGACGGTGGTGACGGGCGCGGTGCCCCAGAGCTCGCGCGTCACCCCCGTCATCACGGCCACCGGAAGCGATTTTCGGGAATACGACGATCCCCGGGCCAACGCGGGCGCCGAGGGCGAGGACGGGGGCCACCCCGTCCGGGCGGCGATGGGGCGGCCGCTCAGGTTCGACGAGGCGATCGAGGTGACGCACGCCTTTGACGCCCCCCGCGACGCCACGTACAGCGTGGCCTTCGACCTGGCGATCAAGGGGCCTTTCAACTTCGACCCGGCGCGCTGCCGCCTCGTCGTCACGGTCGACGGGCAGACCCGCTTCGACGAGCCGCTCGTCTGGCACGACTACAAGGCGATCCAGTTCGCCCATGACGAGACCTGGAGGGCGGGCCGGCACCGTGTCAGCCTCGCGATCTCGCCCCTTCCTCCCGCGGACACGCCGCCGGGCGCGCTCGGCCCCGATTTTGAGGAGAAGCAGCGCCTGGAGCTGCGCATCCTGTCGGTGCAGCTGAAGGGGCCGTTCGACGCGGCCTCCCGCGTGAGGCCCGCCAACTACCTGCGGTTCTTCCCCCGCGGCGAACCGCCGGCGCAGCGGGCCGGCCGCGACCGCTATGCCCGTGAAATCCTCGGCGATTTTGCGTCGCGCGCGTTCCGCCGTCCGGTGGACGACTCGACGCTGGGCCGGCTCGTCGACCTTGCGCGCAGCGTCGACGCCGCGCCCGGCGGGACCTTTGAACTCGGGGTGTCCCGCGCGATGATGGCGGTGCTCTCATCGCCCCGGTTCATATTCCGACTGGAGCGCAGCGACCCGGCGGGCGCCGGCGGCCGCTTCCCCCTGATCGACGAGTATTCCCTCGCGTCGCGGCTGTCGTATTTTCTTTGGTCCACGATGCCGGACGCGGAGCTGATCGCGCTCGCGCGCGAGGGTCGGCTGCGCGGCAACCTCCACGCGCAGGTCGAGCGCATGCTCCGCGACCCGAAGTCCGCGGCCCTCGTCCGCAACTTCACGGGCCAGTGGCTGCAGGCGCGGGACGTCGAGTTCGTCCCCATAAACGCCCGCGCCGTGCTGGGGCTCGGCCCCCCCACGCCCGGCGGCCCGAAGGCCGACTTTGACGGCGACACGCGGCGCGCCATGCGCAGCGAGACCGAGATGTGCTTCGACTACATCCTCAGGGGAGACCGCAGCGTGCTCGAGCTCGTCGAAAGCGGCTACACGTTCCTCAACGAGAAGCTGGCCGCGGTGTACGGCATCCCCGGCGTCGCCGGCAAGTCCATGCGCCTGGTCGCGCTTCCCGTGGGCAGCCTGCGCGGGGGCGTCCTCACCGAGGGCACCGTGCTCACCGTGACCTCGAATCCGACGCGGACCTCCCCGGTCAAGAGGGGCCAGTTTGTCCTCGAGAACATCCTGGGAACGCCCGTGCCCCCGCCGCCCCCGAACGTCCCGGCCCTCGAGGAGGCGAAGAGCGCCTTCGACCATGAGCCGACGCTCAGGGAGATGCTCGCGAGGCACCGGCAGGACAAGCTGTGCCAGTCGTGCCACGTCCGCATGGACTCTCTGGGGCTCGCGTTCGAGAACTTCAACGCGCTCGGCAACTACCGGGACACCGAGGCGGGCCGGCCGATCGAGACCGCCGGGAAGCTGATCTCCGGCGAGGAATTCTCCGACGTGCGGGCGCTCAAGCGGATCATCACCCATGACCGGCGCGCCGACTACTACCGCTGCCTGTCCGAGAAGCTGCTCACCTACGCGCTGGGCCGCGGCCTGGAATACTACGACGTCGAGTCGGTCGACCGCATCGTGGCCGGACTGGAGCGGGACGATGGACGATTCTCGACACTCCTGCTGGGCGTGATAGATTCCCCGCCGTTCCAGAGACGGCGCCCGGTCGGGCCGCCCCGGTTCGCAGCGCAGGTTTCGACAGGTTCCCCGGCCACAGCCACCCAATAATCCCGATGAACACCGCCCCCGATAAACCGGGCCGGAACCCGGCCGCCGAGCGCCGGCTGGCGTTCAGCCGCCGCCTGTTCCTCAAGGGGGTCGGCGTCGGCCTCGGTCTTCCCGTGCTCGAGTCGCTGCTTCCCTCGCCGCTCCGTGCGGCCGCGGCGGGGCCCGCCGGGCCGGCCGCCACGGCCGCCGGCGCGCCGCTGCGGATGGCGTTCGTGTATTTTCCCAATGGCGCGAACCAGGAAAACTGGTGGCCGGCGGGGGAGGGCTCGGATTTTTCGCTCGGGCGCACCATGCAGCCCCTCGCCGCGTTTCGCCGCCAGCTCCAGGTCGTCGGAGGGCTCGACCTCCACGAGGCCGAGCCGGGCAACGACGGCGGGGGCGACCACGCGCGCGCCAACGCGACGTTCCTGACGGGCGCCCGCGCGCGCAAGACCGACGGGAGCGACATCCACGTCGGCGTGTCCGTCGACCAGGTCGCGGCCAAGCATGTCGGGCACGTCACGCGGTTCCCGTCTCTCGAGCTGTCCTGCGACTCGGTGCACAAGGCGGGCCACTGCGACACGGGCTACTCGTGCGCGTACCAGTACAACATCTCCTGGCAGTCGCCGACCACGCCGATGACGCCCGAGCCCAATCCGCGGCTCGTGTTTGAGCGCCTCTTCGGCTCGGGCCCCCCCGAGGAGCGCCAGCGAAACTACGAGGCGCGGCTGCGGACGCAGAAATCGCTGCTCGATTTCGTGCTGGACGACGCGCGGAGCCTGCAGGGCGAGCTCAACGCGCGCGACAAGGACAAGCTCGACGAGTACCTCACGAGCGTGCGCGAAATCGAGATGCGCCTTCAGCACGCGAAGGGCTTTGGCCCGCTGCCCAAGCCGGCCGCCTCCGCCCCCTCGGGGATCCCGGGGGACTACGGCCAGCACATGGACCTGATGTACGACCTGCTGGCGCTCGCCTTCCAGACGGACTCCACCCGGATCGGCACGCTCCTCCTGGCGGGCGACGGCACGAACCGCGCCTTCCCGGAGATCGGGATCGCCGAGGGGCACCACTACTGCTCGCATCACCGCGGCAATGCCGACCTGAAGGAAAAGGTCGCGCGCATCGACGCGTTCTACATGCAGCGCTTCGCCCGTTTCCTCGGGAAGCTGGAGGCGATGAAGGACGCCGACGGCAAGTCGGTCCTGCACAACTCGATGATCGTCTACGGCTGCGGCAACTCCGACGGGAACAAGCACACCCACACGAACCTGCCCGTGGTGCTCGCGGGCGCGGGCGGCGGAACCCTGACGACCGGCCGCAGCGTGCACTACGACTCCACGCCGATGACCAACCTCTACCTGAGCATGGCGAACCGCATGGGCGTGTCGGGCGTGCCGCGCATCGGGGACTCGACCGGCGTCCTCGCGGGCGCCTAGCCGGCTACGGCTTCGCGGCGGGAGCGCCCGCGGCGGCCGACAGCGTCCGGTTCGCGTTGTCGTGCGGATCGTCGGTCCGCGGATAGTCGCGCCAGAGCCAGCGCAGCATCTCCGGCAGCGCGGCCCCCGCCTGCTTCTGGTTGTGCGCGCCGATCCCCCAGCAGAAGTTGACCTCGTAGCCCTTCTCCGTGAGCGCCGCCAGCATCTTGATGTTCTGGGCGTGCCAGTCGCGCTCGGGATCGTATCTCCCCGGCGGGTCTGAGGCCCGCACGCCGCGGTTGTCGTTCACGCCGTCCAGCAGGTAGACGCGGATCGGCTTGCGCTCGCTGGCGCGGATCAGGTCGGGGTAGACATGGCCGCCGCGCAGGTTTACGAAGCTGCCGACCGTGCAGAGCACCTTCCGGAACTGGTCGGGCCGGTGCCAGGCCACGGTGAACGCGGCGATCGCGCCCGAGCTGGCGCCCCCGATCGCGTGGTCGTCCGGGTTCCTCGAGATGTTGTAGCGCCGGTATAGCACGGGAAGGAGCTCGTCGACGACCACGCGGGCGTACTTGTCATCGAGCGAATTGTACTCCTGCGGGCGGTTGGACGAATGGTCGCCCCACTCGGACTGCGTCGCCACGGGCTGGCCGGCGCCGCGGCCCGGATTGATGAACACGACGACCGTCACGGGGATTTCCCGGCGATAGGTCAGGTTGTCGAAGACATTCGGGGCGCGGATGTCACCCGTGGGGCGCAGCCACGCCTGCCCGTCCTGGAAGATCATCAGAGAGGCGGGCACGGAGGGGTCGTATTGGGCGGGCACGTACACGCAGAAATCGTGCAGCGTCCCGGGATAGGCCGAGCTCGGCAGCTGCTCCCAGTCGGTCACCTTGCCCTGGGGAACGCCCGCATGGGCCTCCGAGTCCGGCCCGAGAAGGTAGACTTCGTCGGTTGGCGCCGCGTTCATGCGGCCGGCGAGGAGCGCGGCCGCCACAAGGAGCGGAACGCGGGAATGCGCGTGGGATTTCATGGCGGGGCGGAACCCTCGAGGCGCGGGGTTGCGCGGAAGGAGCGTGGGATGGAGTATGCGAAAGCCGGCGGAAGACAAAGCAGCATTTCTCGGGGGTTTTGACGGATGGCCGGCCGCGGACCGGGGCCCGCCGCCCCAATCCCGGGTTGATTGTTCCCGCTTGTGCAACAAGGTTAAGGGAGCTTTCCATGCGACTTCCGACCGTCCTAGCCCCGCTGCTTGCCGTGACCGCGTCCATGGCCGCCCTGGCGCCGCTCAACCCCCCCGTCCCGCTCGCTTCGCCCGAGCCCGCGGCCTCGCCCGGCGAGGGCGCCTTCGACCTCCTGTCGGCGCAACGCTCCGAGGACCTGGGCTTTCCATCGACGGCCATCGCCCTCTACCGCTCGATGCTGGCTGCGCCCGGGGCGGACACGGGGCGCCTCACGATTGCGCTTTCGTCGGCGCTCCTCGACGACGGGGACGTGCCGGGGGCCGCCCGGGTGCTTGAATCCTACCCGGGGCCGCGGGGATCGGCCTGGCACCTGCGCGCCGGCCTCATCGCCGCGTACAACCAGCGGACGGAGCAGGCCAGGGCGGAGCTCGCCGCCTCGCATTTCGACGAGCTGGAGGCCGCCGACCGCGGCTGGCATCTCTTCCTCCAGGGCATGCTGGCCGACGCCGCCAACGAGCCGGTCCGGGCGGGCGGCTTCTTCCAGCAGGCCGCCGGCGCCGCGGTGTCCGACCTCGAGCGCGCCAGGTTCCTCCTCGCCGAGGAGCAGATCCGGCTGCGGGTAGGGGGCGTGAACGAGGTCCAGCTCGAGGCGGACCGCAAGAACGCGGAGGCCTACCAGACGCAGAAGATCGGCTACGGCTTCGCCCGCGAGTACGCGATCGCGCTCAACGCCAGGGGCAGGAAGCAGCAGGCGGTCGAGGTCCTCCAGAACGAGCTGCGGATCCTTCCTCCCGAGGAGCGTTCGGAGGGCGATCATTTCAGGCTGCTGATCGGGCTCATCGCCGGCGCCGACACGGGAGTCGGGCGCCACGAGCTCTTCGACCTTCTGGCCTCGGGCACCGACCCCGACCGCCAGCGGATCGCCCTGCAGCTTCTGCTGCGCAGCTCGCAGTCGGGCGCGCCGCGCACCGAGCTCGGCGAAAGGCTCGACAGGCTCATCGCCGAGCCCCGGCCGCACCCGATCCTGGAGAGCCTTCTGCTGTGCCGGGCGCAGCTCGAGCTCGGCGACGCCCGCTATGCGCGGGCCGAGGACGACGCCCACGCGCTCCTCGACAGGTTTCCGGGGTCGCCGCTCAAGGCCTACGCCTATGCCGTCCTCGCCGGCTCGGCCTGGGAGCAGTACCGCTACCGGACGGCCGCCGACTACGCGTTCAAGGCCGGCGGCGAGTTTCCGGCGGGCCCGATCCGCGCGGAATTCGGCCTGCTGGTCGCCGAGTCGTGGTACCGCGCCGGCCTCCTCGGAAAGGACCCGGGCGATTTCCGAAGCGCGGCCGACGCCTATGCGGCGGCCCTTCGCTCCCGCCCCGAGGGCGTGCGACCCGGGCTCCTCATGTTCCAGCGCGTGCAGTCCGAGATCGAGGCGGGCGCCCTCGCGACCGCCGTCGCGGTGCTGGACGACCTGGCGCACGATCCCTCGTTCGACCCGGAGGACCGCTGGGAGGCGGAGTGGAATCTCGCCCGCAGCCTCGAGGTCCACGGCGAGACGGCCGAGGCCTACGCGCGCGTGGACCGGCTCCTCGTCGGGGGGCCGCCCTCCGCCCTCCGCCCGGAGCTCAAGGCGAGGATGGCATGGCTCCAGGCGAGGCTCTCCTTCGACGCGAACAAGCCCGAGGAGACGCTCGCCTACGTCCAGTCGCTCGCCGCCGCGACGGCGGGGCTGACGCCCGAGCTCAAGGCCGAGATCGAGAGCACGGGCGAGCTCCTGCGTGCGCAGGCGTACTTCGAGCTGAAGCGCGACGCGGACGCCGAGGACACGCTGCAGCGGCTCCGCACCGACTTTCCCAGCTCGGAGTCGGCCGTCTATTCCTACATCGTCGAGGCCGACCGGTTCGCCCGGCAGGACAAGGTGGTCGACGCGCAGCGGCTCCTGCAGAAGCTCGCGGACGATTTCCCCAACAGCACCTACGCTCCCTATGCGCTCTACCAGGCCGCGCTCCAGGCCGAGCGCCTCGGGACGGACAAGAACCTCAACGAGGCGTACAAGCTCCTGAACAGCCTCGTCCACAACCCGAAATACGCGTCGAGCGAGCTGATATTCCCGGCATGGATGAGGCAGGGCGACCTGCTCCGCGAGCTGAACCAGTTTCCCCAGGCGCAGCGGGTGTACGAGTACCTCGTGAACAACCCCGCGTTCGCCCGGAGCCCCGACGCGATCCTCGCGCAGCTCGCCCTCGCCGAATGCCACGAGGCGCAGTCGGCGAACAACGCCTCGCATGCCGACAGCGCGACCCGGATATTCGAGGACCTGGTCGAGCGGATGGACGCGCCCGCGGACGTTCGCGTCGAGGCGGGCTACAACCTCGGGAAGATCCTCTCGCGGAGCGACGCGGCGAAGGCGCAGGCCGTGTGGTGGGGCGACGTGGTCGACGCGTTCCTGGTCAAGCCGGGCGGCCCGCGGGGCCTGGGGCCCAAGGGGCGCTGGTGGATCGCGCGCACGCTGCTCGAGGTGGGCTCCCTCTACGAGAAGCAGGGCAGGCTCGAGGAGGCGAAGCGCGCCTGGCTGCTCCTCGTCGACTCGGGCCTTCCCGGCGGGGAGATCGCTCGCGAGCGTCTCGCGCGCTTCCACTTGCCCGCCGACAAGGCGTGATGTAATCCCGGCCCCATGCCCCCACTTGAATCCAGCCTGCTCGCCCGCGGCGGACCCATCATCTGGATCATCTTCGCCCTCGGCGTGCTCCTGGTCGTCGTGTTCATCGAGCGGGCCCTCTACCTTCACAGGGGCCAGATCCGGTCGACGGCGTTCATGAGCGGAATCAAGAACATCCTTGCGAAGCGCAGGCTGGTGGAGGCCCTGACCGTCTGCGAGGAGACGCCCGGGCCCGTGGCCGCGGTGGTCAAGGCCGCGCTCCTGCACGCGGACGACGACCCCGACGCGATGAGGTTCCATGTGCAGGAGGCCGCCGTCGTCGAGCTGCCGGCCCTCGAGCGCAGGATCGGCGCGATCGGCGCGATCGCCCAGGTGGCCCCGCTCCTCGGCCTCCTCGGAACGGTCGTAGGGATGATGGCCACCTTTTCCGCGTTCCAGCGCGACTACGCCACCGCGAGCGCGCTCGCGAGGGGCATGTGGGAGGCGCTCCTCTGCACGGCGGCCGGCATCATGCTCGCCATCCCGGCCCACCTGGCGCTGCACTTCCTGAACGGGCGGGTGCGCGCGATCGTGCGCGACATGGAGTGGTCCGGGAACGAGATCATGAAGTATCTGAATACCGAATACAAGGCCGCGGGCGCCCCCCCGAAATGATCGCCCGGCCCCTGGACCTTGCCTCGAGGCTCCGGCCGCCCCCGCACGGGACGGGCGCGCTCCACTACGTGAACGTGGGGCTGGTCGTCTTCTTCTTCTCCATCCTCGGCTCCCGCTTCATCCTTGCGCCGGGACTCGGCGTCGATTTCCAGCTTCCCCAGATGGCCGGCGCGCGGTCGGGAGCCGTCCCGACGGCGGGCTACGTCATCAACGTGCTCCGCTCGGGGCAGATTTTCACGGAGGACGGGCTCGTGGACATGGGCCAGCTGCGCGAGTGGCTGAAGGTCCGCGCGGGGCGCGACGCGCGGCCGACCCTTCTGATCCGGGCGAGCTCGGGCGTGACCCTTTCGGAACTGATTGAGATCCAAGGGGCAGCCCGCGGCGCGGGTTTCGGGAAGGTCCTCTGGGGAGCCGAGGAGCCCGGGGTGGAGGGGGGCCAGGCCGATTCAAAATGATCGCCGGGGGAACACCCAACCGCACGGTCTGGACTTGGGCATCGATTGTGGGAGTCATTGGTTTCGTGTGGTTTGCGTTTCTAGTCAGGGTGCCTGCACCCGTCCGGCTTCCGGACGGCGCCAGCCCCCGCAGCCCGGTCGGCATCGTCGAGCCGGCGGGCACGCCGGGAACGATGCTGTTCGACCTCACCCCGCTCTTCCTGCCGACCGAGTTCAACAGCTCCCGCAAGCCCTACGTGCCGAGCGAGCCGGGGTCCGCCTTCACCGGCTTTCCGTGGAGGCGGAACTTCGCCGATTCGGGGCTCGACCTGGGCCTGCCGGCCGCCGAGGCGATCCCCGGGAACGCTGCGGAGGCCCTGGTCGGCGACCCGCCGGGCGCCCCGTTCATCGGGTTCGGGCGCAGCGATCTGAGGGTGGAACCCCTTCCCCCGCGTGGGGCATACGTTGAAATCGTGGATGCCGGGAGCGGCGTGCGGGTGCTCGGCCAGCCGGTCGCGGACGCCCATCCGCCGTCCGAGGCGCCCTGGAAGCCGATGGAGTTCATCGCCGCCGTCGACTCATCCGGGCTCGTCGGTCCCGTGGTGCCGACCGTGGGCTCGGGCGTCGGCGAGGTGGACGACTATTTCGGGCGCTATTTGGCGGAAACCCTCCGGGTCGGCGAGAGGCTCGCTCCGGGGTTTTACCTGATCAGCGTGGGTCCCTGATTCCCCCATGAAAACCGGCCGCGCGCGCCGCGCCGGTTTATTTTTCGCGCCGGGCGCAAATTTCTGTTGACGCCCCAAAAACCAAGCTGCACTTTCTTCGCTCTTTTTCGTTTCTTGCAACGCAGTCTTTGTCTGCCCAGATAGCTCAGTTGGCAGAGCACGTCCTTGGTAAGGACGAGGTCGCCGGTTCGACTCCGGTTCTGGGCTCCATGCAGGATGCGATCAGCAGGCCACTCTATCAAAACCCACATACACGTCTCAAAGCTCCGGAATCGCTATGGCTAAAGGAACATTCGCACGCACGAAGCCGCACGTCAACGTCGGCACAATCGGTCACGTAGACCATGGCAAGACCACGCTCACTACGGCCATTCTCAAGGTCCAGTCGGACAAGAAGCTGGCCGAGTTCAAGTCGTATGCGGACATCGCGAAGGGGGGCACCTTCCGCGACGCCTCCAAGATCGTGACGATCTCGGTGGCCCACGTGGAGTACGAGACCGCCAAGCGCCACTACGCCCACGTCGACTGCCCGGGACACGCCGACTTCGTCAAGAACATGATCACGGGCGCGGCCCAGATGGACGGCGCGATCCTCGTCGTTTCCGCCGCGGACGGCCCGATGCCCCAGACGCGCGAGCACATCCTGCTCGCCCGCCAGGTCGGCGTCCCGAAAATCGTCGTTTTCCTGAACAAGATCGACCTGATCGACGACAAGGACCTGCTCGACCTCGTCGAGGAGGAGATCCGCGACCTGCTGACCAAGTACCAGTTTGACGGCAAGGCGGCGAAGATCATCCGCGGCTCGGCCACGGCGGCGCTCGAAGGCAAGCCCGAGGGCGTCAAGGCGATCGGGGACCTCCTGGACGCGGTCGATAGCGAGATCGCGGAGCCCGTCCGCGAGATCGACAAGCCCTTCCTCATGTCCATCGAGGACGTCTTCTCGATCACCGGCCGCGGCACGGTCGCCACGGGCCGCATCGAGCGGGGCGTCGTCAAGCTGAACGAGACGGTCGAGATCGTCGGCCTCAAGGACACGAGCGCGACGGTCGTCACCGGCATCGAGATGTTCCGCAAGCTCCTCGACCAGGGCCAGGCCGGCGACAACGTCGGCGTCCTCCTTCGCGGCATCGAGAAGGAGGGGATCGAGCGCGGCCAGGTGCTCGCGGCCCCGAAGAGCATCACCCCGCACAAGAAGGCCAAGGCCGAGATCTACGTCCTGTCAAAGGACGAGGGTGGGCGCCACACGCCCTTCTTCAACGGCTACCGTCCCCAGTTCTACTTCAGGACCACGGACGTGACCGGAGTCGTCCAGCTGCCCAAGGGCGTCGAGATGATCATGCCCGGCGACAACATCAACATCGACGTCGAACTGATCGTTCCGATCGCCATGGAGAAGACCCAGCGCTTCGCCATACGCGAGGGCGGACGAACGATCGGCGCGGGTCGGATCACGGAAATCACGGAGTAATCGTTCGCTCCGAACCACTTAAATCCGGCACGCCGAGGCTCCGCAACGCGGACCTCGGCGCCGTCGTCTCAACAATTCCACGACTATAGGGGTGTAGCTCAATTGGTAGAGTAGCGGTCTCCAAAACCGTTGGTTGGGGGTTCGATTCCCTCCGCCCCTGCCACTTAAGAAGGTTACCGAAGCAGTCCATGAAAAACCCGTTCCAAAGCACTCGAATCTTTGTCGGCGAAATGGTTGGCGAGCTCAAGAAGGCGAGCTGGCCCACCAGGATCGAGCTCCGCGACTCGACCATCGTGGTCATCGCGGCGAGCGCGATCCTCGGGCTGTTCACGGCCATAAGCGACTTCTCGCTCTACCAGACCGTGGACACGCTCACCTACCTGATCAGCCGCTGATCCCGACATGCCCACACAGACGACAGCTCCCGCGGGAGCCCAGTGGTTCGCGCTTCACACGCTCTCCGGCCAGGAGAACAAGGTGAAGACCTACATCGAGAGGTTCAGGGCGGCCGAGGAGATGGACGACTCGATCTTCGAGGTCCTACTGCCGACGGAGGTCGTTTCCGAGGTGAAGAACGGCAAGAAGTCGTCCAAGGTCCGCAAGCTCTATCCGGGCTACGTCTTCATCCAGATGCTCCTGTTCGGCGAGGACGGCAAGCTGATCAACAAGCCCTGGTATTTCGTGAAGGAGGTCGCGGGCGTGATCGGCTTCGTCGGCGGCGAGCACCCGGCTGCCCTCCGCCAGGTCGAGATCGACGAGATCCGCGCGCGGATCGAGGCGGCCAACGGCAAGGAGGTGCCGAAGGTGCAGTACTCGGTCGGCGAGGAGGTCAAGATCAACGACGGCCCGTTTGCCAACCTGAACGGAAGGATCGACGAGATCGACCCGGACAGGGGCAAGCTGAAGATATCGGTCTCCATCTTCGGCCGGTTCACGCCGGTCGAGCTCGAATACTGGCAGGTCCAGAGGGCCACCGAGTAGGCCCCGCGGGCCGAAACACTTTCATCCATGGCGAAGAAAATCCAAGGCTACATCCGTCTCCAGCTCCCCGCAGGCGCGGCCAATCCCGCGCCCCCGGTCGGACCCGCGCTGGGCGCCCAGGGCGTCAACATCATGGCGTTCTGCAAGGAGTTCAACGCCAAGACCAAGGACCAGAACGGGATGATCCTGCCGGTGATCATCACGGTCTTCTCGGACAAGAGCTTCACGTTCATCCTCAAGTCGCCGCCTGCGTCCGTCCTGCTCAAGAAGGCGGCCAACATCGCGAGCGGCTCGGCGAGGCCGAACCAGGACAAGGTGGGCAAGGTGAACCGCAAGCAGCTGCTCGAGATCTACAGGCTCAAGCAGAAGGACCTCAACGCGCACAGCGACGAGGCGGGGATAAGGATCATCGCAGGCACGGCCCGCAACATGGGCATAGAGGTCGTCGACTGACCCCTACGAATCTTTTGAAGCGGGAGTCCCACCCGGGACGTTCGCACCGCAAGGAGCAAACCATGGAAAAACAAAGCAAACGCTATCGCAGCGCCCTCGGGGTCGCCGATCTCGCGAAGGACTATCCCCTCACCGAGGCCGTCGACATCCTGGCGAAGTTCCCCAAGGCGAAGTTCGACGAGACCGTCGAGCTCTCGCTGCGCCTCGGCGTCGACCCGACGGCCGGGGACCAGATGATCCGCGGGACGACCCCGCTGCCGAACGGCTCGGGCAAGAAGGTCCGCGTGCTCGTCTTCACCGACAACCCCAAGGCGGCCATCGACGCCGGAGCCGACCATGCCGGGCTCCAGGACATCATGGCGAAGATCAACGAGGGCTGGCTCGACTTCGACGTCGCGATTGCGACGACCGACGCGATGAAGACCGTGCGCACCATCGCCCGCGTCCTCGGCCCCAAGGGCCTCATGCCGAACCCGAAGAGCGGCACCGTCACGGACGACATCGCCGCGGGCATCAAGGCCGTGAAGGCGGGCCGCGTGGAGTTCAAGATGGACAAGACCTGCAACATCGGGGTCGGCATCGGCAAGCGCTCGTTTTCGGCCGCCCAGATCCTCGAGAACGCCCAGGCGGTCCTCGAGGCCGTCGGCAAGGCGAAGCCCGCGTCCTTCAAGGGCCATTACATCAAGACGGTCGCGCTTTCCTCATCGCAGAACCCCGCGGTGCGGATCGCGTCCACCGAGTACGGCAAATACTAAACCGAGACACGACCCATGAGAGCCGAGAAAAAATACCTCATCGACGAGGTCGAGACGCACCTCAAGAAGTCCGACTACGTGATCCTCGCGAACTTCAATGGCGTGACCGTGGCCGACGCCGCGGAGCTCCGCGGGAAGCTCGCCGCCGAGAAGGCCGAGTACCACGTGGTCAAGAACAGCTCGCTTCGCGTGGCCGCGAGGTCGCTCGGGCTCCCCGACATCGAGGGCGCGCTCACCGGCCCGACCGCGATCGTGGTCGGCGGCAGGAATTCCGCCGGCGTCGCCAAGATCCTCAAGCAGTTCTTCAAGGACCGTCAGAAGGTCGAGGTCAAGGCGGCCGTGCTGGGCAAGAAGCTCATCACCTCCAAGGACGTCGAGCGGCTCGCCGACATGCCCTCGATGGAGGTCCTTCGCGCACAGCTGCTGGGGCTCGTCAGCCAGCCCGCCAGCATGTTCGTCCGCGTCGTCAACGCCGTCCCGCAGGGGATCGTCAACGTCCTCCAGGCCAAGGTCCGCGCGGCCGGCTAGAACCCTCCTTCAACCCAACCATTTCAAGGGCGCCCCGCGGGGACACCGCGCGGCCCCGACGAAAGCCAAAAATCAAACGCAGCAGGCTAGGGGACACGTCCCTTAAACGCGCCCCCCAACTCGGGCCGCTAGTCCGCAGCAGCAGATCACCATGAGCACCATAACAAAAGACCAAGTCATCGAGTGGCTTTCCAGCCAGTCGGTCCTCGACATCGCCAGCCTCGTCAAGGACCTCGAGTCCAAGTGGGGCGTCTCCGCCGCGGCCCCCGCCGCAGCGGCTGCAGCCCCCGCGGCCGCCGCCGTGGCCGCAGCCCCCGCCGAGGAGAAGACCGAGTTCACGGTCGTCCTCCTCGAGAGCGGCCCGAACAAGATCGGCGCGATCAAGGAAGTCCGCGCCATCACCGGCCTCGGCCTCAAGGAGGCGAAGGACCTCGTCGAGGGCGCGCCGAAGCCCGTCAAGGAGGGCGTCAACAAGGCCGAGGCCGAGGAGATCAAGAAAAAGCTCGAGGCCGCAGGCGCCAAGGTCGAGCTCAAGTGACCCTGGCCCGACGCTTGGCGATCAATATCTTACAGCATCCCGAGCTTCCTGGACAGGCCGCGCTCGCGCACGGCCTGTCCTTTGCCTTTTTCCAATTCGTCCACATGTTTGTCTCGCAGCACGCACCCTCCGGGGCGGCGCTTTGATTCCTTGCTTCACTAATCCAAACGGAAATTTCCATGGCCGACCGCACCTCCACTGAACGCATCAACTTCGGCAAGCTTCGCGAAGTCATCCAGCCGCCCAACCTGATCGAGATCCAGATCAACTCCTACCTGGACTTCCTCCAGAAGGGCGTCCCGGAGAAGCAGCGTAAGCCGCAGGGCCTGGAGGCCGTGTTCCGCGAGGTGTTCCCGATCCAGTCGTACGACGAGCGCCTGACGCTCGAGTACGTCTCCTACACGCTGGGCGAGCCGAAGAACTCCGAGATCGAGTGCATCCGGGAGGGCATCACGTATTCGGTTCCCCTGTACGTAAAGCTGAGGCTCCGCGAGGAGGACTTCATCAAGGACGAGGACATCTACATGGGCGAGATCCCGATGGTGACGGAGCGCGGCTCCTTCATCATCAACGGCGCCGAGCGCGTCGTCGTCTCCCAGCTCCACCGCTCGCCCGGCATAGCGTTCGAGGTCGCGCCGCACCCGAACGGCAAGCTGCTGCACAGCTTCCGCATCATCCCCGACCGCGGCACGTGGCTCGAGGTCCAGTTCGACAACAACGACCTGCTCTACGTCTACCTCGACCGCCGCCGCCGCCGCCGCAAGTTCCTGATCACGACCCTCCTGCGGTCGATCGGGTACTCGAGCGACATCGACATCCTCAACCTCTTCTACGAGATCAAGGACCTCAAGGTCACCAAGGCCCTCGACATGGAGAACGTGTCGACGCTCGTCCTCGTCGAGGACGCGATCGACGCCCAGAAGGGCGTCGTCCTGGCCCGAGCCTTCGAGCCCCTCACCAAGCAGATCGTCCGCACGTTCGAGAAGCATGACATCGCCTCGATCCGGGTCATCGACACCGCCGTGGACGAGGGCGCGATCATCCGCGCGCTCAAGAAGGACCCCACCCGCAACGAGGAGGAGGCCCTGAAGGAGATCTACAAGCGCCTGCGCCCCGGCGAGCCCCCGACGACCGCGAACGCGAAGGCGCTCCTCAAGAGGCTCTTCTTCGACCCGAAGCGCTACGACCTCGGCCGCGTGGGCCGCTACAAGGTCAACCAGAAGCTCGGCCTCAAGGCCGAGCTCGAGCAGCGCATCCTCGAGAGCGCCGACATCGTCGCCGCGACCAAATACCTCGTGCGCCTTCGCAAGGGCGAGGGCGTCGTCGACGACATCGACCACCTCGGCAGCCGCCGGGTGCGCACGGTGGGCGAGCTCCTCGCCAACCAGTGCCGCGTGGGCCTCGCCCGCACGGAGCGCCTGGTGCGCGAGCGGATGACGATGTACGACCAGAGCGTCGACTCGATCACCCCCCAGAAGCTGATCAACCCGAAGGCGCTGACGACCGTCATCCGCGACTTCTTCGCGCGCAGCCAGCTGTCGCAGTTCATGGACCAGATCAACCCGCTCGCGGAGGTGACGCACAAGCGCCGCCTCTCCGCCCTCGGGCCCGGGGGCCTCAACCGCGAGCGCGCGGGCTTCGAGGTGCGCGATGTCCATCCCTCGCACTACGGGCGCATCTGCCCGATCGAGACGCCCGAGGGGCCGAACATCGGCCTCATCAATTCCCTGTCGACCTACGCCCGCGTGAACGAGTTCGGCTTCATCGAGACGCCCTACCGCACGGTCAAGGACGGCCGCGCGACGGACAAGATCGACTACCTCACCGCCGACCAGGAGGAGGCCAAGGTCATCGCCCAGGCCAACTCCGAGATCGACGACAAGGGCCACTTCATCGGCAAGGTCACCGTCCGCAAGGACGGCGAGTTCCTCGAGGTGAGCGCGTCCGAGGTGGACTACATGGACGTCTCGCCCAAGCAGGTGATCTCGATCGCCGCCGGGATGATCCCCTTCCTCGAGCACGATGACGCCAACCGCGCCCTCATGGGATCGAACATGCAGCGCCAGGGCGTGCCGCTCCTCCAGTCCGAGGCGCCGTTCGTCGGCACCGGGATCGAGGAGCGCGTCGCGCGCGACTCGAAGATCGTGGTCGTCGCGGACGACGGCGGCATCGTCGCCTCCGTCGATGCGAAGCGGATCGTGATCACCAAGGACGGCGAGATGCCCCGCGCGCCCAAGCACGACCCCAAGAACCACGTCTACGTGTACGAGCTGCGCAAGTTCATGCGCTCGAACAACCACACGTGCTTCAACCAGAAGCCCATCGTGAAGCGCGGCCAGAAGGTCAAGGCCGGCGAGATCATCGCGGACGGCCCCTCGACCGACAAGGGCGAGATGGCGCTCGGCCGCAACGTGCTCGTGGCGTTCATGCCGTGGAACGGCTACAACTTCGAGGACGCCATCCTCATCTCCGAGAAGGTCCTCAAGGAGGACATCTTCACCTCGATCCACATCCAGGAGTTCGAGGTCACCGCCCGCGACACCAAGCTCGGGCCCGAGGAGATCACGCGCGACATCCCGAACGTCGGCGAGGAGGCCCTCAAGAACCTCGACCACAACGGGGTCATCCGCGTCGGCGCCGAGGTGAAGCCCGGCGACATCCTCGTCGGCAAGATCACCCCCAAGTCCGAGACCGAGCTCGCGCCCGAGGAAAAGCTCCTGCGCGCGATCTTCGGCGAGAAGGCGGCCGACGTGAAGGACACGTCGCTCGTCGTCCCGTCCGGCGTCACCGGGATCATCATGGACGTCAAGGTGTCCTCCCGGATCGACAACGAGCAGGAGAAGCTCTCCCCCTCCGACCGGCGCCGCCAGGTCAAGCAGATCCAGGAGGAGTACAAGACGCAGATGGACAAGCTGCGCGAGGGCCTCACGGAGGCGCTCTCCAACATCCTGCTGGGCGAAAAGATCCCGCTCGACGTCATCAACGGCGAATCGAGCGAGATCATCATCCCCGCGAACCGCAAGATCACCAAGACCCTGCTGCGCAAGCTCGCGGCGGTGTCCAAGCACGTCCAGATCGACCCGTCGCCCGTGCGGATCAAGATCATGGAGATCATCGGCTCGTACCAGACGAAGTTCGACGAGCTCGAGTCCGAGCGCGAGCGCAAGATCGGCGCCGTGGAGGCCGGCGAGGGCTCCGGCGACGGGGCCATCAAGCAGGTCAAGGTCTACATCGCCACGAAGCAGAAGCTCGACGTCGGCGACAAGATGGCCGGCCGCCACGGCAACAAGGGCGTCGTGGCGAAGATCGTCCCCGAGGAGGACATGCCCTTCCTCCCCGACGGCACCCCCGTCGAGATCTGCCTGAACCCCCTCGGCGTGCCGTCGCGCATGAACGTGGGGCAGGTGCTCGAGACGCACCTCGGCTGGGCCTGCAAGAAGCTCGGCATGAAGGTCGCCACCCCGGTGTTCGACGGGATCCCGGAGAAGCGCGTCCGCGAGTACCTCCGGGAGGCCAAGCTCCCTTCCTCGGGGAAGAGCCCGCTCCTGGACGGCCGCACCGGCGAGAAAATCGACCAGGAGGTCGTCGTCGGCTACATCTACATGATGAAGCTCAACCACCTCGTGTCGCACAAGATCCACGCGCGCGCGGTCGGCCCGTACTCCCTCGTCACGCAGCAGCCCCTGGGCGGCAAGGCCCAGTACGGCGGCCAGCGGTTCGGCGAGATGGAGGTCTGGGCGCTCGAGGCCTACGGCGCGGCGCACACCCTCCAGGAGCTGCTCACCGTCAAGTCCGACGACGTGCAGGGACGCACCAAGATCTACGAGTCCCTCGTCAAGGGCGACAACACCCTGTCGGCCGGCACGCCCGAGTCGTTCAACGTCCTCATCAAGGAGATTCAGTCGCTGGGCCTCGACATCAAGCTCCAGAAGCGCGACGCGCTCTCGTTCGGCTCGTAGCCGCCGGACGCCGCCGCCCGCACCCATCCATTATAGAATCAGGGACACACACGCCATGATCCAACCCGCAGAAACCGCCAGCAACACACGCAGCGACGCCAGGTCCGCCCTCGGCATCGACGAGAGCCCGTTCGACTGCGTGTCGATCACCGTCGCCTCGCCGGAGACGATCCGCAAATGGTCCAAGGGAGAGGTCAAGAACCCGGAGACGATCAACTACCGCACCTTCAAGCCCGAGCCTGGCGGCCTGTTCTGCCAGAAGATATTCGGGCCGGTGCGCGACTACGAGTGCGCCTGCGGCAAGTACAAGCGGATCAAGTACAAGGACGTCGTGTGCGACCGCTGCGGCGTCGAGGTGACGATCGCGCGGGTCCGCCGCGAGCGGATGGGCCACATCGAGCTTGCCGTCCCGGTCGCCCACATCTGGTTCCTTAAGAGCATGCCGAGCCGCCTCGGCCTGCTCCTCGACATGACCGCCCGCTCGCTCGAGCGCGTGATCTACTACGAGAACTACATGGTGGTCGACCCGGGCAAGACGCCGCTCGAGATGAAGCAGCTCCTCACCGACACCGAGTACCGCCAGGCGCTCGACGAGTACGGCGACGACTCCTTCGTCGCCAAGATGGGCGGCGAGGCCGTGCGCGACGCGCTCGGCAAGATGGACCTCGCGGCCACGGTCGCCGAGCTGCACGAGCAGATGCGCGCCACCCGCTCCAAGCAGATCAAGAAGAAGCTCTCGAAGCGCCTGAAGGTGATCCAGGGCTTCATCCACTCGAGGTCCCGCCCGGAGTGGATGGTCCTCGAGGTGCTGCCCGTGATCCCGCCGGACCTGCGCCCGCTCGTCCCGCTGGAGGGCGGCCGCTTCGCCACGTCCGACCTGAACGACCTCTACCGCCGGGTCATCAACCGGAACAACCGGCTGCGCAACCTGATGCAGCTGAAGACCCCGGACGTCATCATCCACAACGAGAAGCGGATGCTGCAGGAGGCGGTGGACGCCCTCTTTGACAACGGCCGCCACGGCCGCCCTGTGACCGGCGCGGGCAACCGCCCGCTCAAGTCCCTCTCGGACATGCTCAAGGGCAAGCAGGGCCGCTTCCGCCAGAACCTGCTCGGCAAGCGCGTCGACTACTCCGGCCGGTCGGTCATCGTCATCGGCCCGGAGCTGAAGCTCCACCAGTGCGGGCTGCCCAAGAAGATGGCGCTCGTCCTGTTCGAGCCGTTCATCATCCGCCGGCTCAAGGAGCTCGGGTTCGTGCACACCGTGCGCGGGGCCCGCAAGATGATCGAGAAGCGCTCGCCGGAGGTGTGGGACATCCTCGAGGAGGTCACGAAGGGCCACCCGGTCCTCCTGAACCGCGCCCCGACGCTGCACCGCCTCTCCATCCAGGCGTTCGAGCCCGTCCTGATCGAGGGCGAGGCGATCCGCATCCATCCCCTGGTCTGCACGGCCTACAACGCGGACTTTGACGGCGACCAGATGGCCGTCCACGTGCCTCTGTCCCTTGAGGCGATCATGGAGTGCAAGCTCCTCATGATGGCGACCTCGAACATCTTCTCGCCCTCCTCGGGGAAGCCGATCCTCACCCCCTCGCAGGACATCGTCCTCGGGGCGTACTACCTGACGATCGAGCCCCGCAAGAAGGCCGCGAAGGACGTCCGCGTGCCGCTCCTCTCCGGCCTGCAGGAGGTCCTGTTCGTCAAGGCCGACGGCGCCGCCAAGATGCACGACTGGGTCGACATCCCGAACCCGGACTTCGGCCGCGACACCGTCTACGGCAACAAGGAGAAGAAGATCCTGCGCACCACCGTGGGCCGCGTCATCTTCAACCAGCTCTGGCCCGCGCCGATCGGGTTCGTCAATTTCCCGGTCCCGAAGCCGAAGCTCGGCGACCTGATCCTCCACACCTACAAGACCTCCGGCGACACCGTCACCGTCGAGGTGCTGGACCAACTGAAGGAGCTCGGGTTCTCGACCGCCTTCCAGGCCGGCATCTCCATCGGGATCGACGACATGATCATCCCGGAGTCCAAGAAGGAGATCGTGTCGGAGTCCCGTCGCAAGATCGCCGAGGTCGAGTCCCAGTTCAACAAGGGCATCATCACCGACGGCGAGCGCTACAACAAGGTCGTCGACATCTGGACGAACGCGACGGACCGCATCGCCAAGGAGGTCTTCGCCAAGCTCGAGGCCAACGAGGGAAAGACCGAGGTCAACCCGGTCTACATCATGATGGACTCGGGCGCCCGCGGCAACAAGCAGCAGGTCCGCCAGCTGTGCGGCGCGCGCGGCCTCATGGCCAAGCCGTCCGGCGAGATCATCGAGCGGCCCATCCTGTCCTCGTTCCGCGAGGGCCTCACGGTCCTCGAGTACTTCATCTCCACCCACGGCGCCCGCAAGGGGCTCGCCGACACCGCCCTCAAGACCGCCGACGCCGGCTACCTCACGCGCAAGCTGTGCGACGTGGCCATGGACGTCATCATCGCGGAGGAGGACTGCGGGGCCCGTGACGGCGTCTGGAAGAAGGCCATCTACGAGGGCGACGACGAGATCGTCGGCCTGAAGGAGCGCATCATCGGCCGCTGCTCGAGCGACGTCATCAAGAACCCCCTCAAGCCGAGCGAGGTCATCGTCGGCTCCGGCGACCTGATCACCGAGGAGATCGCGGCCAAGATCGAGGACGTCGGCATCGAGCGCGTGAAGATCATGTCCCCGCTCACGTCGTCCTCCAAGCAGGGGATCGACGCGAAGTCCTACGGGATCAACCCCGCGACCAACCGGATCGCGAAGATCGGCGACTCCGTCGGCATCATCGCCGCGCAGTCGATCGGCGAGCCCGGCACCCAGCTGACGATGCGCACGTTCCACATCGGCGGCGTCGCGTCGGGCGGCTTCAAGACACCCGAGATCCGCGTCAAGTCCGCGGGCACCGTCAAGTACCGGGCCCTGCGGCTCGTGCAGGCGGCGGAGGGCGGCAACATCGTCCTCAACAAGACCGGCTCGATCCAGATCCTCGACGACGAGGCCAAGGAGGTCGAGAGCTACAACATCGTGGTGGGCTCCTTCCTGCACGTCGGCGACGGCGAGAAGATCGCCAAGGGCTCCGTCCTGGCGGTCTGGGACCCCTACAACATCCCGGTCCTCTCCGAGAAGGGCGGCTCGCTCGTCTTCAAGGACATGATCCCCGGCGTCACCGTGAAGCGCGAGCTCGACGAGTCGTCGGGCCGCATCGCGACCGTCGTCATCGAGCACAAGGAGGACCTCAATCCCCAGGTCGAGGTCCGCGACGCCAAGAACAAGCCGCTCGCATCCTACTCCATCCCGGTCGGCGCCCAGATCGCCGTCAACGAGGGCGACACGATCGCCCCCGGCGCGCTGCTCGCCAAGACCCCCCGCCAGGCCTCCAAGACCAAGGACATCACCGGCGGCCTGCCGCGCGTCGCCGAGCTCTTCGAGGCCCGCCGCCCGAAGGAGGCCGCGGAGATGGCCCGCATCGACGGCATCGTCTCCTTCGAGGGCACGATCCGCGGCAAGCGCAAGCTCGTCGTCAAGAACGAGGAGACCCAGCAGGAGGAGGAGCACCTCATCGCGGCCGGCAAGCACATCATCGTGCAGCCGGGCGACGTCGTCCACAAGGGGCAGCACCTGACCGAGGGCGCCGCGGACCCGCACGAAATCCTCGAGATCCTCGGGCCGGCCGCGCTCTACGAGTTCCTGATCGGCCAGGTCCAGGAGGTGTACCGCCTCCAGGGCGTGACCATCAACGACAAGCACATCGAGATCATCATCCGCCAGATGCTGCGCAAGATCCGGATCACCGACCCGGGCGACAGCGAGTACTTCTGGGGCGAGCAGGTCGACCGCGCGGCGTTCCTTTCCGACAACCACCGGATCGAGGAGGCGGGCGGCAAGCCCGCCGAGGCCGAGCCGATCCTCCTCGGGATCACCAAGGCCTCCCTCGAGACGGAAAGCTTCATCTCCGCCGCCTCCTTCCAGGAGACGACGCGCGTCCTCACGGACGCCTCGACCCTTGGCAAGGTCGACCTGCTCAAGGGCTTCAAGGAGAACGTGATCATGGGCCACCTGATACCGGCGGGCACGGGCCTGCCGCAGTACAGGCACCTCAAGATCAGCCTTCCCTTTGGCACCGAGCTGATCGACGAGTCCAAGCCGGTGGAGGCGAGCGCAGGCTGACGCAGGCCCGAGTTCCCGTCGGTCTCACATTGCACTTGCAAGCGGGTGCAACGCTGGCACGTTTACACTTCCTCCCGCCAAAAACCGCATGTTGAGCCTAGCTCCGTGCGGTTTAACGCCCGGCCCTCAAGGCCGGGCGTTTTTTCTTGTGTTTGCCCTCCGCAGGCGGGATTTTGATCACCCTTTTATTCAGTCCATACGCACAGGCGGTTCCCGCCGGTCTGTGCACCTCCTCGCGAGCCGCGCCCGAAACGCGGATTTCGCGATCATAGATGCCTTTTCGTCAAAAAGTTCTTGCCGACATTTTGGCGCAGAGTAGCTTCAACCTCTTTTCCCACTCTCCCACCACTCTCAGAAGTTCCCGCATGCCGACCATCAACCAACTCGTACGCAAGGGCCGCCGGAAGGTGCGCATCAAGTCGAAATCCCCGGCTTTGGAGGGCAATCCCTTCCGCCGCGGCGTCTGCGTGCAGGTCATGACCCGGACGCCGAAGAAGCCGAACTCGGCCATCCGGAAGGTCGCGAAGGTCAGGCTCACGAACGGCAACGAGGTCATCTCGTACATCCCCGACGAGGGGCACAACCTGCAGGAGCACTCGATCGTCCTGGTCCGCGGGGGCCGCGTTAAGGATCTTCCCGGCGTCCGCTACCACATCGTCCGGGGAACCCTGGACGCGACGGGCGTCGAGAAGCGCCGCCGCAGCCGATCGAAGTACGGCGTCAAGCGCCCGAAGGAAGCCAAGAAGTGATCGGGAGAGGAACCTAGACCATGTCACGCCGCCACAGAGCAGAGAAACGCCACGTCGTCCCCGACATCCGGTACAAGAGCCCGCTTGTCGCGCACCTGGTCAACGTGATCATGAAGTGCGGCAAGAAGAACCTTGCCCAGCGCATCGTGTACGGGGCCTTCGAGAAGGTCTCCGAGAAGCTGGAGAAGGGCGACCCGGTCGACCTCCTGCTGGGCGCCCTCGAGAACGCCCGCCCCAGGCTCGAGGTCAAGAGCCGCCGCGTGGGCGGCGCGACCTACCAGGTCCCGATAGAGATTTCGTTCGAGCGCCAGGAGAGCCTGGCGATCCGCTGGATCGTCGACGCCGCGGGCTCCCGCAAGGGCATCACCATGCGCGACGCCCTGGCGGCCGAGATCATCGACGCCTACAACAACACGGGCTCGGTGGTGAAGAAGAAGGAAGACACCCACAAGATGGCCCAGGCGAACCGCGCCTTCGCCCATCTGCGCTGGTAGCCACGAAGAGGTTCCCATGTCCGCCGTAGCCGCTCCTTCCATCACCGTCGTCACCGACAAGGCGAAGACCTCGCCGCAGAATTCCCCGAACAGGCCGTTCCCGCTCGAGTGGACGCGCAACATCGGCATCGCCGCCCACATCGACGCGGGCAAGACGACCACGACCGAGCGCATCCTCTTCTACTCGGGCGCGGTCCACAAGATGGGCGAGGTCCACGACGGGACGACCGTCACCGACTGGATGGAGCAGGAGCGCGAGCGCGGGATCACGATCACGGCCGCGGCCATCTCCTGCGCCTGGAACGCCTCGTGCGGGCCGTGGAAGGGCATCAAGCAGCGTATCAATATCATTGATACCCCTGGCCACGTCGACTTCACGGCCGAGGTGGAGCGCTCGCTGCGCGTCCTCGACGGCGCGATCGCCGTCTTCGACGCCGTCGCCGGCGTCCAGCCCCAGTCCGAGACCGTCTGGAGGCAGGCGGACAAGTACAACGTGCCGAGGCTCATTTTCCTCAACAAGATGGACCGCGTCGGCGCCGACTTCCACCGGTCGGTCGACGACGTCCGCGCCAAGCTCAAGGCCAACGCGCACGCGCTCTTCCTGCCCATCGGGGCCGAGGAGAACTTCACGGGCATGATCGACCTCGTGCAGATGATCGCCTACTTCTTCGACGACACGAAGGACCCGATGGGGCTGACGCCGAAGACGGTCCCGATCCCGGCCGACATGCTGTCCGAGGCGAAGGTGTACCGCGACAAGCTGATCGAGGCCGTCTCGGACTTCGACGACGACCTCGCCGAGAAATACCTCGATGGCGCCGAGATTGACGTCTTTCAGCTGATGCTCGCGATCCGCAAGGCCACGATCTCGCTCAAGTTCTTCGGCGTGATCCCCGGCTCGGCCCTGAAGAACAAGGGCGTCCAGCGCATCCTCGACTGCGTGGTCAACTACCTGCCGAGCCCGATCGACGTGCCCCCGATGACGGGCAGGGACGACGACGGGAACACCGTCGAGGCCGCCGTCGACGACAAGGGCAAGGTCGCGGGCCTCGTGTTCAAGCTCTGGACCGACCCGTACTTCGGGAAGCTCGTCTTCTACCGGGTCTACACGGGCAAGGTGAACAAGGGGATGCTGCTCTACAATCCCCGCACGCGGCGGAGCGAGCGGGTGTCGCGCCTTGGGCTCATGCGCGCCATCGACCGCGAGGACATCGACGTCGCGTACTCGGGCGACATCTGCGCCCTCGTGGGCGTCAAGGACGTCATCACGGGCGACACGCTCTGCGACGAGGACCTGGACATCCGCCTCGAGCCGCCGTCCTTCCCGGAGCCGGTCATCTCGATGTCGATCGAGCCCAATTCGAAGGCCGACCAGGAGAAGATGGGCACGGCGATCCAGCGCCTGGTGGCCGAGGACCCGACCCTGCGGGTCAAGACCGACCAGGACACGGGCCAGGTCATCCTCTCCGGCATGGGCGAGCTCCACCTCGAGATCATCCTCGACCGGATGAAGCGCGAGTTCAAGGTCGAGGCCACCTCCGGCAAGCCCCAGATCGCCTACCGCGAGACCGTCAGGGCCTCCGCCGAGGGCGAGGGCAAGTTCATCCGCCAGTCGGGCGGAAAGGGCCAGTACGGCCACGTCCTGATCAAGCTCGAGCCGAACGTGAAGGGCAAGGGCATCGAGGTCATCAACGAGACCGTGGGCGGGAGCATCCCGAAGGAGTTCATCAAGCCGACGATCGACGGGATCATGGAGGGCACGAACAACGGCGTCGTCGCGGGCCACCCGGTCGTCGACGTCATCGTGCGCATCACGGACGGCTCGTTCCACGCGGTCGACTCCTCGGAGCTCGCGTTCAAGATGGCCGGGATCTTCGCGTTCAAGGACGCGATGAAGAAGGCCACGCCGATCCTCCTCGAGCCCATCATGGGCGTCGAGGTGACGACCCCCGAGGAGTACCAGGGCGACCTGATCGGCGACATCCTGCGCCGCCGCGGGGTGATCCTCGGCCAGGAGAACAAGGCCGGCGCCTGCATCATCGCGGCGACGGTGCCCCTCGAGACGCTCTTCGGCTACGTGACGGACATCCGCTCCCTCTCCAAGGGGCGCGCCAGCGCCTCGGTCACGCCGTCCCATTTCGAGAAGGTTCCCGACAACCTCCTCCAGAAGATCGTCGAGGCCACCGCCAAGGGTCCGTCCCGCACCTAACCCCGTTCTTTTTACGCCATGAAAGGCCAACGCATTCGCATCAAACTCCAGGGCTTCGACTACCGCGTGATCGACCAGTCGGCCCAGGACATCGTCGAGACCGCGAAGCGCTCCGGCGCCCGCGTCTCGGGCCCGATACCGCTGCCGACGCGGATCGAGAAGCTTTCGGTCAACCGCTCGCCGCACGTCGACAAGAAGTCGATGGAGCAGTTCGAGACGCGCACCCACAAGCGCCTCATCGACATCATCGAACCCACCGCGCAGACGGTGGACGAGCTCAAGAAGCTCAACCTGCCCTCGGGCGTCGACATCACCATCAACGTCTAAAGTCCACAGTTAGCAGTTGCCCGCGTGCGCCCCAGGCGCGCCGCCGGGCCCCTCTAATGTAGGTCGCAAACGGAATCCTTCCACCTACCGCTTAGCCCATGATATCCTCACTTCTCGGAAAAAAAATCGGAATGACCCAGGTCTACGACGCCCAAAACGTCCTGGTCCCGGTCACCGTGGTTGAAGCCGGCCCGTGCGCCGTGGTGCAGGTGAAGACCGCCGAGTCCGACGGCTACAACGCCGTCCAGATCGGCTTCTCCAGAAAGAAGGAGAAGAACAGCACCAAGGCCGAGCTCGCCCACGCGAAGAAGGCCGGCGTCGACCACGCCCCGCGCGTCCTCTCCGAGGTCCGCTTCCCGGCCACGCCGTCCCTCAAGGTGGGGGACGTGGTGACCGTCGCCGCGTTCCAGGAGGGCCAGCTTGTCGACGTCATCGGGATTACGAAGGGCAAGGGCTTCCAGGGCGTCGTGAAGCGCTTCCGGGTGGCCGGCGGCCCCGCCGCGCACGGCTCGATGTTCCACCGCCGGATCGGCTCGATCGGCATGCGACAGACCCCCGGCCGGACCTGGAAGAACCAGGCGATGCCCGGGCACATGGGCAGCGAGCGCCGCACGGTCCAGAACCTGCGCCTCGTGAAGATCATCGCCGACAAGAACCTCCTCCTCGTCAAGGGGGCCATCCCGGGGGCGAACGGCGACGACGTTCTCGTCCGCCTCGCGATCAAGGGCCAGCAGACGAAGGCCTAAACCCTCAAGGACCCAGGAGCCCGATGAAATTCACCGTTTTCAGCCCAGATGGCACGACCAGCCGCGAGCAGGACTTCGCGGGCCTGCCCACGTTCGACGGCGACAAGGGCCTCCAGGCCGTCAAGGAGGTCATCGTCGCGATCAACGCCAACAACCGCCTCGGCACCCACTCGACGAAGACCCGCGCCGAGGTGAGCGGCGGCGGCCGCAAGCCCTGGCGCCAGAAGGGCACCGGGCGCGCGCGCGCCGGCTCCAGCCGCTCGCCGCTGTGGTCCGGCGGCGGCGTCGCGTTCGGCCCCAAGCCGCGCGACTACGACAAGAAGGTCAACGGGAAGGTGAGGGCGCTCGCCTTCAGCCGCGCCCTCTTCGACCGCGCCAGCGCGGGCGAGATCGCCGTGATCGAGAATTTCGAGGTGACGCCCTCCAAGACGAAGGCCGTCAACCAGCTCGTCGGGCGCATCGCGCCGAAGGGCAAGATCCTGCTGGTCGACGCCCCGTTCCCCGCCGGCACGAGGCTCGCCGCCCGCAACCTCGAGCGCGTGTCGCTCCAGGAGGCCGCGAAGCTGAACACCCTCGATCTCGCGCAGTACGTGAAGATCATCGTCAGCGCGAAGGCGCTCGAGGCCATCATCGCCCGCGTCAAGGGGGGGAAGAACTGATGAACGCCGACCGCGTACTCAAGGGCCTCCTCCTGACGGAAAAGGCCAACAAGCAGTCCGCCGAGCTCGGCCAGTACACCTTCGAGGTGTTCAAGGGGGCGAACAAGCACGCCATCGCCGAGGCCGTCGAGGCGACCTTCAAGGTCACCGTGCGCCGCGTGAACACCATGAACTACCGCGGCAAGAACAAGCGCAGCCGCACCGGCCAGCCGAGCACGACCTCCGACTACAAGAAGGCGATCGTGACGCTCAAGCACGGGGACAAGATCGAGCTCGTCTGACGGGAGCCCCCGCCAACAAGGACCCATCGCCATGCCCATCAAACATTTCAGGCCGCTCACGCCCTCCCAGAGGTTCACGTCGCTCAACAAGCACGTCGGCCTCTCGAAGAACCGCCCCCAGAAGGCGCTCACGGAGCCCAAGCACAAGACGGGCGGGCGCAACGCGTACGGCCGCCTGACGTCGCGGCGCATGGGCGGCGGCCACAAGCAGCTGTACCGCATCATCGACTTCAAGCGGGACATCTTCGACATCCCCGCGGTCGTCGAGGCGATCGAGTACGATCCCAACCGCTCCGCCCACATCGCTCTCCTCGCCTACACGAACGGGGTCAAGCGCTACATCCCGGCGCCCGAGGGGCTGAAGGCCGGCGACAGGATCGTCTCGGCCAACACCGCGACGACCAACGACTTCACCGTGGGCAACTGCTTCCCCCTGGGCCTCATCCCCCCCTCCACGCGGGTCCACTGCGTGGAGATGGTCCCCGGCAAGGGCGCCCAGATGGCCCGCTCCGCCGGCGTCAGCATCGAGCTCGTGGCCGTCGAGCACGGCAACGCCCAGCTCAAGATGCCCTCCGGCGAGATCCGCCTGGTGAACGCCAAGTGCCGCGCGACGATCGGCGTCGTCGGGAACGGCGACCAGGCCAACCAGTCCCTCGGCAAGGCCGGCCGCAACCGCTGGCTCGGGCGCCGCCCCCGCGTGCGCGGCGTGGCGATGAACCCGGTCGACCACCCGAACGGCGGCGGCCAGGGCAAGTCCAAGGGCGGCGGCGGCCGCCAGCAGATCGTCTCCCCGTGGGGGCAGCTCGCCAAGGGCTTCCCGACGCGCAGGCGCACCCGGATCTCGAGCAACTTCATCCTCGTCCGCCACAATGGCCGGCCGCCCCGCGGCAAAAAGTAACCCTTCCCGCCCCGCACCATGGCACGCTCAATCAAGAAAGGCTTTTTCGTCGACTACCACCTGCTCGAGAAGATCGAGAAGGCGGTGAAGTCCGGCGCGCGCAAGCCGATCCAGACGTGGTCGCGCCGCTCGACGATCACCCCCGACTTCATCGGCCACACGTTCAACGTCCACAACGGCAAGCTGTTCATCTCCGTGTACGTCACGGAGAACATGGTCGGCCACAAGCTCGGCGAATTCTCCCCGACGCGCGTGTTCAAGGCCCACGGCGGAATGACCCGCAAGGAGATCTAAGGAACCGCACCATGGAAGTCCAAGCACTCACCCGCAACGCCCGCATGTCGCCCAAGAAGGTGCGCGAGGTCGCCCGCACGATCCAGGGCCGCATGGCCAACGACGCCGTCGAGTACCTGATGCTGATCCCGCGCAAGTCCGCGCGCCTGATCGCCAAGACGCTCAAGAGCGCGATCGCGAACGCGGAGAACAACAACAATCTCGCGTCCGACTCGCTGACCGTGAAGAGCGCCGTGGTCGAGAACGGGCCCGTCCTCAAGCGGTTCAAGGCGGGCGCCAAGGGCACCGCGATGCCCCGCCGCAAGAAGATGTCGCACATCCGCATCGTCCTCTCGGACGGAAACCCCAACCAAGCCTAATCCATGGGCCAAAAAACCAATCCTATCGGCTTCCGCCTCGCCGTCCGCCGCGACTGGCAGTCCCGCTGGTTCGCGAGCAAGAAGGAATTCCCTAAGCTCCTTCTCGAGGACCAGCTGATCCGCTCGACCCTGATGGAGAAGCTCAAGCAGGCCTCCGTGCCGCGCATCTTCATCGAGCGGGCCTCCAACCGCGTCCGCGTGAAGATCTACACGGCCCGCCCCGGCATCGTCATCGGCCGGAAGGGCCAGGAGGTCGAGAACATCAAGGCCCACCTCATGAAGCTGACGGGCAAGGAGATCCTGCTCGACATCCAGGAGGTCAAGAAGCCCGAGATCGAGGCCCAGCTCGTCGCCGAGAACGTCGCCCTTCAGCTCGAGCGCCGCATCACCTTCCGCCGCGCCATGAAGAAGGCCGTGGAGATGGCGATGGCGCTCGGGGCCGAGGGGATCAAGATCCAGTGCTCGGGCCGCCTCGGCGGCGCCGACATCGCGCGCCGCGAATGGCAGCGCAAGGGCCGCGTCCCGCTGCACACCCTGCGCGAGAACATCGACTACGGCTTCTCGGAGGCCCTCACCGTCTACGGCAAGATCGGCGTCAAGTGCTGGATCTGCAAGAAGGAGGCCGACGCCGCCTGAGGGCCGCGTCCGCCCGAACCCCCCGAACCAGGAGACACTCCCCATGGCAGCCCTCGCCCCCGCACGCACCAAGTACCGCAAGTCCCAGAAGGGCTCGCGCGCCGGCAACGCCAAGCGCGGCAACACGCTCGCGTTCGGCGAGTTCGGCCTGCAGTCGCTCACGCGCGGCCCCATGACCGGCCAGCAGATCGAGGCCGCCCGCGTGACGATCTCCCGGCACCTGAAGCGCAAGGGCAAGCTCTGGATCCGCGTTTTCCCGCACAAGCCCGTGACGAAGAAGCCCGCCGAGGTTCGGATGGGGCAGGGCAAGGGCCCCGTCGAGTTCTACGTGGCCGTCATCAAGCCCGGCGCCGTGCTCTTCGAGCTGGCGGGCATTCCCGCGCGTATCGCCAAGGAGGCCTTCCGCCTCGCCGACGCGAAGCTCCCCTTCCACTGCCGTTTCATCGTCCGCGAGGGCACCGTGATCTGAAGCGGGAACCCGGACGCCGACACACCATGACACCCAAGGAAATCCGAGACCTTACCTCGGTCGAAATCACGACCAAGATCCGCGAAACCCGCGATTCGCTCCTCCAGATCCGCCTGCGCAAGCAGACGGGCCAGGTCGAGAAAACCCACGAGATGCGCTCGCTCCGCAAGGACGTCGCCCGCCTCGAGACCATCCTGCGCCAGAAGAGCGCGGCGGCGCCCGCCGCCTCCTGACGCCTCCCAAGCCATGTCCACCGCCACCTCAGATTCCCGCAACACGCGCAAGGCCATCATCGGCTTCGTCACGAGCCGCTCGGGCGACAAGTCCATCAAGGTCACGATCCCTTACAAGACGCCCCATCCGCTCTACCACAAGGTCATCAACCGCAAGACCGTCGTCCACGCGCACGACGAGAAGAACGAGACCAAGGTCGGCGACAAGGTCGAGATCATGGAGACGCGCCCGATGAGCAGGCTCAAGCGCTGGCGCATCGTCTCGGTCGTCGAGAGCTCGGCGGGCGCGGCGCCCGAGGCCATTTCGGAGAAGGACGTCGCCGAGACGGTCCCGACAAAGACAACCCGCAGCGCCGCCGCCGCACCCTCCGCCGGCGCCTGAACGGGGCGCCGCATCCCTCCCAACCCCTAGCCAACGCCCGCCATGATCCAACTGCGCTCCATTCTCGAGGTCGCCGACAACACCGGCGCCCGCAAGGCCGCCATGATCAGCCGCATGGGCCAGAACACCGACACGGCCGGCGTCGGCGACATCGTCACGGTCCACATCAAGGAGAGCACGACCGACGCCACCGTGAAGAAGGGCGAGGTCGCGAAGGCGGTCGTCGTGCGCACGAAGGCGGCCGTCCGCCGCTCCGACGGCAGCTACCTGCGCTTCGACAGCAACGCCATCGTGATCCTCGGTCCGGACGGCAACCCCAAGGGCACCCGCATCTTCGGACCCGTCGCGCGCGAGCTGCGGGCGAAGAACTTCATGAAGATCATCTCGCTCGCGCCGGAGGTTCTCTGACCATGCAACGATTCCACGTCAAACGCGGCGATCCCGTCGTCATCATCTCCGGCTCCCACCGGGGCAAGCAGGGCAAGATCCTGGAGATCCTTCCCGCGAAGGGCCGCGCCCGCGTCGAGGGCGTCGCCATGATCAAGCGCCACACGAAGAAATCCCAGGAGCACCCGCAGGGCGCCATCGTCGAGCGCGAGGGCTCCGTCCACATATCCAACCTGATGCTCAAGTCGAACTACGACGCGAGCAAGCGCAAGAAGGCGGAATAAAATGAGCACCGCACCCACACTCAAGAAACTCTACGCCGAGAAGGCATTCCCGGAGCTCATGAAGCTCCGCGGGTACACGAACAAGCACCAGGTTCCCAGGATCGTGAAGATCAACCTGAACTCGGGCATAGACGCCGAGGCCGACAAGAACCAGATCGCGGACGTCCAGCGCGACCTGAGCCTTATCGCCGGCCAGAAGCCCGTCCTCAGCAAGACCCGCAAGGCCATCTCGAACTTCAAGCTGAAGGAGAACCAGGTCGTCGGCTGCCACGTCACGCTGAGGGGCGACTCGATGTGGGAGTTCCTCTACCGTCTCCTCGCGGTCGCGCTCCCGACCATCCGCGACTTCCGCGGGGTTTCCCCGAAGCTCGACGGCCAGGGCAACTACAACCTCGGGATCTCCGACTTCACCATCTTCCCGGAAATCACGGTCGAGAACGTCAAGAAGAGCATGGGCCTCGACATCACGATCGTCACCACCGCCGAGACCGACGACGAGGGCCGCGACCTGCTCCGGCTGCTCGGGATGCCTTTCCGCCGCACAGAAACCAAGACAGCCACCGCCGCCTGACCCGACGCCGCCATGCCGAAGACCTCCGCCATTGAACGCAACGAGAAGCGCAAGCGGCTCGTTGAGAAGTATGCCAAGGTGCGTGCCGAGCTGAAGGCGGTCCTCGCGAACCCCGCGACGACCGACGAGCAGTTCTTCGCCGCGCAGACGAAGCTGCAGAAGCTTCCCAAGAACTCCTCCAGGGCCCGCATCCGCAACCGCTGCTCGATGAGCGGGCGCCCGCGCGGCTACAAGCGCAAGTACGGCGTCTCGCGCATCCAGTTCCGCGAGCTGGCCCTCGCGGGCAAGATCCCGGGAGTGATCAAGTCATCCTGGTAACCCGCCGGGCCCGCGGGAGTCGGATATGACCCGCGGAGCCTCCAAAACCACACAACATCCACCATGACCGATCCGATCAGCGATTTTCTGACGCGCCTGCGCAACGCAAGCAAGGCCCGCCTCGAGGAGTGCCCTTCGCCGCACTCGAAGCTCAAGGAGGGCATCGCCGCCATCCTCAAGTCCGAGGGCTTCATCTCGGGATACCACGACAGCGTCGACGAGCTCGGCCACAAGACCCTCGTCGTGAAGATGAAGTACGTCGACGGCACGCCCGCCATCAGCGGGCTCAACCGCGCGTCCACACCCGGCCGCCGGCTCTATTTCGGCTATTCCGACATCCCGCGGGTCCTCAATGGGCTGGGGATCAGCATCCTCTCGACCTCCAGGGGCCTGATGAAGGACGCCGACTGCCGCCGCAACAAGGCCGGCGGCGAACTGATCTGCAACGTCTGGTAAGGACCCACCCACCATGAGCCGCATCGGCAAACAACCCGTTCCCATCCCCGAGAAGGTCAAGATCGACATCAAGGACTCGACCATTTCCGTCGAGGGGCCCAGGGGCAAGGTCCAGAAGACCTTCGCCCCCGTCGTGACCATCACCATCACCGACAAGAAGGTGGTCGTGGCGCCGATCGGGGACACCCGCTTTGCAAACGCCATGTACGGCACCGCCCGCTCCATCATCGCGGGCATGGTGAAGGGCGTCACCGCGGGATACTCGAAGGAGCTCGAGATCCAGGGGGTCGGCTTCAAGGCCAACCTCAAGGGCAAGCAGCTCGACCTCGCGCTGGGGTACTCGCATCCGATCTTCATGGACGTCCCCGACGGCATCAAGATCACCGTGACCGAGGGCACGCGCCTCAAGGTCGAGGGCTGCGACAAGCAGCTCGTCGGGGCCGTCACCGCCGAGATCCGCAGCTACTATCCGCCCGAGCCCTACAAGGGCAAGGGTGTCCGCATCGTCGGCGAGCGCGTCCGCCGCAAGGAAGGCAAGACCGTCGCCTAACACCCATGAATACCGTCTACAAAGCCAAGCTCCTGCAGAAGCGCCGCTGGAGGATCCGCAAGAAGGTCGCCGGCACCGCCGCACGGCCCCGCCTGAGCGTCAAGTTCAGCTCCAAGAACATCTACGCCCAGGCGGTCAACGACGACGCGGGCACGACGCTCGTGTTCCTGTCGAGCCTTGACGCAAACCTGCGCAAGAAGAAGCACGGCGCCAACATCGCCGGGGCAAAGGTGCTTGGCACCGCGTTCGCCGAGAAGGCGAAGGCGGCGGGCATCACCGCGGTCGTGTTCGACCGCAGCGGCGCCCGGTACCACGGCAAGGTCAAGGTCTTCGCGGACGCCGCCCGAGAGGGCGGCCTAGTATTCTGACACCAAGCACATGAGCAACGACACCGCACCCATCGCAGACCCGGCCCCGGCAGCCGTGGCAACCGCCCCCGCCCCCGCCCCCGCCGCCGCCGCCGCCCCTGCGACCGCGCCCGCGCCCTCTCCCTCTCCCGCCCCGGAATCCGCCCGTCCCCAGCGCCGCGAGGGCGGCTACGGCGGCGGCGGCGGCATGCGCGGGGGCGGCATGCGCGGCCCCCGCCGCGACAACCGCCGCGACCAGCCCCAGAACACGGGCGACGGCCCGGCGATGGTCGAGAAGGTCGTCTTCATCAACCGCTGCGCCAAGGTGGTCAAGGGCGGCCGCCGGTTCAGCTTTGCGGCGCTGACGGTCGTCGGCGACCAGAAGGGCAACATCGGCGTCGGCTACGGCAAGGCGAACGAGGTGCCCGACGCCATCAAGAAGAGCACCGAGCACGCGAAGAAGCGGCTCATGCACGTGAAGCTCAAGGGCGACACGATCCCCCACGACGTCATCGGCCAGTTCGACGGGGGCCGGGTGCTCCTCAAGCCGGCCTCCCCCGGCACGGGCCTCATCGCCGGCGGCGGCGTGCGCGCGGTGCTCGAGGCCGCCGGCGTCAAGAACGTGCTCACCAAGTCGATGGGGTCCAAGAACCACATCGCCGTCGTCAACGCGACGGTCAACGCGCTCCTCCAGCTCCGGCTCGCCGAGGACTTCACCAAGCTGCGCCAGGGCTGAACCCGATCCCACTCCAGGAAATCCGAGTCCCGCCCGCGCAAGTTCGCGGGATGGGGCGACCCTCAAGGAAAATCACATGAAACTTCACGAACTGAAGAACGTCGACGGCGCCATCCACCGCAAGAAGCGGGTCGGCTGCGGCGAAGGCGGCGGCCACGGCAAGACCAGCGGCCGCGGCGGCAAGGGCCAGTCGGCCCGCTCGGGCTCGAGCATCCGCCCCGGGTTCGAGGGGGGCCAGATGCCCCTCTACCGCAAGCTTCCGCACCGCGGGTTCAACAACGCCGATTTCCGCACGGAGATCGCCGTCGTGAACCTGCGCGACCTCGGGGGCCTCGGCAGCGAGGTCACGGAGATCGACGCGGTGTCGCTCGCCAAGGCCGGCCTCATCCGCTCCGGCGAGACGTCGGTCAAGGTGCTGGGCGACGGCGAGATCACCCGCGCCCTGAAGGTCACCGCCGCCAGGTTCTCCGAGTCCGCAAAGGCCAAGATCGAGAAAGCCGGAGGCCAGGCGATCGTAGGCTGACGGTCCCCGCGCATGTTCTCAGCCTTCGCCAACTCGCTGAAGATCCCGGAGCTCCGCTCCCGGATATTCTACACGCTTGCGCTCCTGTTCGTGGCTCGGGTGGGCGCCGCGATCCCGCTCCCGGGCATAGACCCGCACCCGCTGCAGGCGTTCTTCGCCCAGCAGTCCGGCGGGACGGGCGGGGCGATCGTGGGCCTCTACAACATGTTCACCGGGGGCGCCCTCCTGAAGGGGGCCGTCTGCTCGCTGGGCATCATGCCCTACATCAGCGCATCGATCATCTTCCAGCTGATGACCGCGGTCGTCCCGCAGCTCAGCCGCCTCCAGCAGGAGGGCGACGTGGGCCGCCAGAAGCTCACGCAGTACACGCGCTACGCGACCGTCCTGATCTGCGTGATCCAGGGAACGCTGACGATCCTGGCCCTGGAGAACCCGGCGAAGCTCTTTCCCGGGTACGACATCGGCACGTACGGCAACATCGTCATCGTCGGCAAGCTCCCGTTCATCGTCACCTCGGTCGTCTACCTGACGGCGGGCACGATGCTGATGATGTGGCTCGGCGAGCAGATCACGCAGCGCGGCATCGGAAACGGCGTCTCGCTCCTGATCACGGTCGGCATCCTCGCGACCCTCCCGGGCGCCGCGGCCCAGACCTACCAGTTCTTCTTCGGCCCCGTCGGGACGAACGCCGGCCACGGGCTGCCGCTCGGGGTGCTCATGATCGTGCTCTTCTTCCTTGTCACCATGGGGATCATCATGGTGGTGCAGGGGCAGCGAAAGATCCCCGTCCAATACGCGAAGCGCGTCGTCGGCAACAAGGTCATGGGCGGCCAGAGCTCCTTCCTGCCGCTCAAGGTCAACTACTCCGGCGTCATGCCCGTGATCTTCGCGAGCGCGATCCTGCTCTTCCCGCAGCAGATCATGTCGCAGCTGGGCGCCGCGTTCAACCTGCGCTTCCTGAGCGAGTTCTCCCAGAACCTCCTGAGGGGCCACTGGACCTACTACTCCGGCAACGCCCTCCTCATCCTCTTCTTCAGCTACTTCTGGGTGTCGGTCATGTTCAAGCCGATCCAGATCGCCGACGACCTGAAGAAGTACGGCGGCTACATCCCGGGGGTCCGGCCCGGGGAGCCGACGGCCCAGTTCCTCGACTTCATCATGACCCGGCTCACCCTGGCCGGCGCGATCTTCCTGACGATCATCGCCGTCATGCCGGACGTGCTCCTCTTCGAGCTCAACGTGCCCATGCGGGTGGCCTACTTCTTCGGCGGCACGGGGATGCTCATCACGGTGGGCGTCATCCTCGACACGATGCGCCAGATCGAGACCTTCCTTCTCCAGCGGCACTACGACGGTTTCCTGAAGAAGGGCCGCATCCGCGCCAGGAGCGCCAACGCCCAGGCCGGTGCCCTCGGCGACGCCCTGGCCTCCAAGGCGGTCGGCAAGCTCTGGCTCGCCCTCGGGGGCCTCTTCCTATTCGGGATCATCGCCTGGGCGGTGCGCCACCCCTGGAAGCTGTAAGGGGTTCCGTTTCCGCTTTACAAGGGCACGAATGGACGCGATATTTGACCTCTTTTCCCTTTTGGGCGGTTCCGCCCGAACGAAACTCCTTCTGCTCGGTTCGAGTGATTTTCGCACGGAAGAGGTGATGGACCGGGCCCGTTCTTTGCAGATTGAGCACGTCTCTCCCGCCGAACTAACGCGGCGGGGGATTTCGCGGTCCCGCGGCCCCGCCGACGGGAACGAAGCCTCCACGCTGGCGCTCCTGCGCCGCTGGTTCTTCTCGCGCAAACCCGATGCGGGATTTGTCCTTACGGACTTCCCGGCTACGCTGCTCCAAGCTAAAGTGTTCGACGAATGGCTCGACGCCCGCGGCGAGGAAATCGACGCGGCGGTCGCCGGTTCAGGCGCCGCCGGGCCCGTCGTCGGACACTACCGCACACTCGGCCTCCTCGTTGAGGGGGCCTGCGCCGCCCGATGATTCCCATTAAGGACGCTGAAGGGATCGTCAGGATGCGCGAGGTGTGCGCCATGGCCGCCGCGGTGCTTGATTCGCTCACGCATCTGGTGCGGCCCGGTGTCACAACGATGGACTTGGAGGAGGCGGGTCGCGCCGAGATAGCGCGCCTGGGCGCGCGAAGCGCCTGTTACCTGTATGAGCACGGCGCGCGCCGCTACCCGGCGCACACCTGCATCTCGGTCAACGAGGAGGTCGTCCACGGAATCCCGTCATTCAAGCGCGTCCTGCGCGAGGGTGACATCGTATCGCTCGACATCGTCCTCGAATACAACGGCTACATCGGCGACAACGCCATCACCGTGCCCGTGCCGCCCGTCGTCCCCGAGGTCGACAAGCTGCTCCGCGTGACCCGCGAGGCGCTCGCCCTGGGGATCCGCGCCGCGCAGGTAGGCGCCCGGATCGGCGACGTCTCGAGCACGATCCAGTCCCACGTCGAGCGCAACGGCTTCAGCGTCGTGCGCGACATGGTCGGCCACGGCGTCGGCGTCGCGATGCACGAGCCCCCCGAGATTCCGAACTTCGGAAGGCGCGGGACAGGGGAGAGGATAAGGCCCGGGATGACCCTCGCGATCGAGCCGATGGTCAACCTCGGGGGATATGCCACCCGGATACTCCCGGATGGCTGGACGGTGGTGGCGGCCGACGGCTCCCCCTCCGCCCACTTCGAACACACCGTGCTCACGACGGAGAAAGGGCCCGAGATCCTCACGATCCCGGGGCTCGTCGCCGCCAGGTCGGGCTGACGCCCGCCCCTTCACAATATTCATCAACCACAACTCCCGCTAACCCGAACAAAATGCCCCGTCTCCTCGGCGTAGAAATCCCCGCGAAGAAGAAAGTCGCGTACTCCCTCCGTTACATCTACGGCGTCGGTCCCGCGCGGGCCGACCAGGTCGTCAAGGAAGCCGGCCTCAAGCCCGACATGCGGGCGCAGGACCTCACCGAGGAGCAGCTCAACAAGATCCTCCACGTGATCACCGAGCACAAGTGGGTGGTCGAGGGCGACCTGCGCCGCGACATCGCCGGAAACCTGAAGCGCCTCCAGGCGATCAACTGCTACCGCGGGATCCGCCACCGCCGCAGCCTGCCGGTCCGCGGCCAGCGCACCAGCACCAACGCCCGCACCCGCAAGGGCCCGCGCAAGACAATCGGCGTCACCAAAGCCAAAGAATAACCCTTTCAAGCCATGGCCGAAGAAAAGTCCGCACCCAAGAAGGAGAGGGCCCCCAAGGGCCCCAAGGCAGCCAAGCCCGCCGACGCGCCCGAGGGCGCGGCCCCGGCGGCGTCCCCCGCCGCGCCCGCCGCCGCACCGGCGGCACCCGCGGCCGCCCTGAAGCCGGCGGAGATGATCGGCGGCGTGGCCAAGCAGCCGACCGCCGAGGACCTCCTCAAGGAGGAGCTGGGAACCATCAAGCTGCGCAAGGCGAAGGGCTCCAAGAACGTCACGTCGGGATTCGCCAACGTCCTGGCCTCCTTCAACAACACGATCGTCTCGATCACCGACCCCAAGGGGCAGGTGATCGCATGGTCGAGCGCGGGCAAGTGCAACTTCCGCGGGTCGCGCAAGTCGACGGCCTACGCCGCCCAGATCGTCGCCCAGGACGCCGCGCGCAACGCGATGTCGCACGGCCTCAAGGACGTCGTCATCCGCGTCTCCGGCCCCGGCCTCGGCCGCGACAGCGCCATCCGGGCCCTCCAGGCCATCGGCCTCGAGATCACGTCCATCGTCGATGTCACGCCCATCCCCCACAACGGCTGCCGGCCGCGCAAGCGCCGTCGCGTCTGATCCACCCTCTTGGCACAACCCTCCTCACCTTAAGACAATGGCTCGCTACACAGGACCCTCCACCCGCATCAGCCGGCGCTTCGGCCAGCTCCTGATCGGCTCCGGCAAGGCGCTCGAGCGCCGCAACTACCCGCCGGGCCAGCACGGGCCGAAGTCCCGCCGGAAGTCGTCCGAGTACTCGGTCGGCCTCAACGAGAAGCAGAAGCTGCGCTACATGTACGGCCTCCTCGAGAGGCAGTTCCGCCGCATGTTCGAGATCGCCAAGCGCGAGCGCGGCGTCACCGGCGAGCGCTTCCTGCAGCTCCTCGACACGCGCCTGGACAGCGTCATCTACCTCCTCGGCTTCGCGAAGAGCCGCGCGGCGGCGCGCCAGTTCGTGAACCACGGGCACATCCGGGTGAACGGGCGCAAGGTCGACATCGCCAGCTACAATGTGCGGGCCGGCGACGAGATCGACGTGCGCAACGCGCCCGCCTCCCGCCAGATGGCCACCCGCAACCTCGAGGAGAACCGCATCCGGACCGTTCCCGGCTGGCTCTCCCTCAACGCCGAGCAGTTCAAGGCCGGCGTCGTCCGCCTGCCCAAGCGCGACGAGATGGACCAGAACATTAATGAACAGCTGATCGTCGAGTTCTACTCGCGCTTCTAAGCCCGATTTCTCAACCCGCTCACAACTCAAAAAAAAGAGTTCACGCCATGCCTAAACGTCTCGGAAAATTCGAACTCCCCTCCAAACTCACCAAGGTTGAGGACGGCGCCACGCCGACCTATGCCAAATTCATCGCCGAGCCCTTCGAAGCGGGCTACGGGCACACCGTGGGCAACTCGCTGCGCCGGGTGCTCCTGAGCTCGATCGAGGGGGCCGCGATCTCGTCCATCAAGATCGACGGCGTCAACCACGAGTTCCAGAGCATCGACGGCGTCGTGGAGGACGTGACCGAGATCGTGCTCAACCTGAAGAAGGTGCTGATCGTCTCCCACAAGCGCGAGACCATCTCCCTGGCGCTCAAGGCCACGAAGGCCGGCGCCGTCACGGCCGCCGACATCCAGGCCGACGCGAACATCCAGATCGTCAATCCCGACCAGGTCATCTGCACGCTCGACAGCAAGCGGACGTTCGAGGCCGAGATCGAGATCAAGACGGGCCGCGGCTACTGCCCGGGCGAGCAGAACAAGAAGGAGGAGCAGGCGATCGGGGTGATCCCGATCGATTCGCTCTTCTCCCCCATCAGGCTCGTGAAGTACGCCGTCGAGAACACCCGTGTCGGCCAGATCACCGACTACGACAAGCTCATCCTCGAGATCTGGACGGACGGACGCATCACGCCGGACGACGGCCTCAAGCAGGCGGCGTCGATCCTCAACCACCACCTCGACGTGTTCGACCGCGTCAGCGAGGAGGCCTACGAGTTCGAGAGCCAGCAGAGCGAGGTCAGCGAGGAGCAGAACAAGCTCCGCAAGCTCCTCAACATGTCGGTGAACGAGATCGAGCTGTCGGTCCGCGCCGCCAACTGCCTGAACAACGCGAACATCACCACGGTCGGCGAGCTCGCCATGAAGACCGAGCAGGAGATGCTCAAGTACCGCAACTTCGGCAAGAAGTCGCTGAACGAGATCAAGGAGAAGCTGGAGGCCCTGGGGCTCTCGCTCGGCATGAAGTTCGACGAGCGGCTGCTCGACGCGAAGAAGGAAGCCTGATCCATGCGCCATCAAAAGCACCACGCGACCCTGGGCGTCACCCGCTCGCACCGCGAGTCGATGATGTCCAATCTCGCCGTCGCGCTCATCACGCACGGCAGGATCCAGACGACGCTCACGAAGGCCAGGGCCCTGCGCCCGTTCATCGAGAAGGTGATCACGAAGGCGAAGCATGCCGCGGGCAAGTCGGAGAAGAGGGACGCGATCCACCTGCGCCGGCTGGCGCTGCGCGACGTCCGCGACGAGGACGCCGTCACGCTCCTCTTCAACGACAAGTACAAGGAATTCGAGAACCGGTCGGGCGGCTACACGCGGATCTACAAGCTCGGGCCCCAGCGCCTGGGCGACGCGGCCGAGATGGCCCTGATCGAGTTCGTGAAGGCGGACGACCCGGGCTACAAGAAGTCGAAGGGCAAGAGGCGCTCCTCCAAGGGCCGCAGGGCGAAGGCCGCCGCTCCCGAGGGGGGAGCCCCCGCCCCCGCCGCCGAGGCGCCCAAGGCGCCCGAGGGCGACGCGAAGGCCTGAGCGCTGCGTTCCCGGCGATCCGGGGCGCGGGCGCGTCGAGGTTTACCTTCGGCGCGTTTTTTGTTCGGATCCTCGCCTGATGTTCGAGTTCTCGACCGCCGCCGCAGTCTATTGCGTCCTCGTCGCCGCGACGTTCCTCTCGCTCTGGCTGTTCTATGACCGGCGCGATCACCGGCGCTTCGACCGCGAGCGCCGAAGAACGACCTTCCACTGCATCCGGTGCGACGCGCTCTACACCGCGCCCGAGGGCACGGAGCTCTGCAAGTGCCCGAAGTGCGGGCACGAGAACGCGAGGCTGAGGTTCTAGAGGCCCGGAATCCGCCGGCCGCCAACAATCGCACTTGCGGTCGGCCTCGGAGCGGCGTTCTTCTTTCCCCTTTTCCTATCCGCCCATGCCGCAAACCATCGCCGTACTTGATTTCGGCTCGCAATACACGCAGGTCATCGCGCGGCGGATCCGGGAGTGCCAGGTCTTCTCCAAGATCTACCATTTCTCGACGCCCGCGGACAAGCTGCAGTCGGACGGGGTGATCGGTATCGTCCTGTCGGGCGGCCCGAGCTCGGTCTTCTCCGCCGACGCTCCCATCCCCGACCGGCGGATCTTCGAGATCGGCGTCCCGGTCCTCGGGATCTGCTACGGCATCCAGCTCATGGGCCACCTGCTCGGCGGGAAGGTGGCCCGGGGAGAGCGCCGCGAGTACGGCCACGGGATCCTCAAGGTGCACCGGCGGGGCCGGCTCTTCGCGGGCCTGCCGAGGACGCTCCGCGTGTGGAACTCGCACGGCGACAAGCTGATGAGGCTTCCCCCCGGCTTCACGGCGATCGGCAGGACGGAGAACTCGCCCTTTGCGGCCATCGAGGACTACCGGCGGAATTTCTACGGGATCCAGTTCCACCCCGAGGTCTTCCACACCGAGCGCGGCATCGACGTGATCCGGAACTTCCTCTCGGGGGTGTGCCGCGCGAGGCAGGACTGGACGACCAGGGACTTCATCGAGCACGCGGTGGGGGAGATCCGCTCGGCCGTGGGCGGCTCCCGGATCATCCTGGGCCTGTCGGGCGGCGTCGACTCGTCGGTGGCGGCCGCGCTCATCCACAAGGCCGTCGGCCGCCAACTCACATGCGTGTTCGTCGACAACGGGCTTCTCAGGAAGGGCGAGCGCGAGACGGTGGAGTCGCTCTACAAGAGGAATTTCAAGATCGACCTGCGGGTGGTGGACGCGTCGGCCGTGTTTCTGAGGCGCCTCAGGGGCGTCGAGGAGCCCGAGAAGAAGCGCAAGATCATCGGCCGGTCGTTCATCGAGGTGTTCGAAAAGTCGCTCAAGAAGATCGGGCACGCGGACTTTCTCGCCCAGGGGACGCTTTATCCCGACGTCATCGAGAGCGTCACGATCGGCGACAACCCGGCCGCGCTCATCAAGAGCCATCACAACGTCGGCGGCCTTCCCGCCCGGATGAAGCTCAAGCTGATCGAGCCGCTCAGGGAGCTGTTCAAGGACGAGGTCCGGCGGGTGGGGACCGCCCTTGGCCTGCCGCGCGAGGTGGTGTGGCGCCAGCCCTTCCCCGGGCCGGGCCTCGGCGTCCGCGTGATCGGCCCGATCACGGCGGGCAACCTCGACATCCTCCGGTCGGCCGACGCGATCCTCCAGGAGGAGATGATGTCGAGCGGCTGGTACTGGAAGGTGTGGCAGTCGTTCTGCGTCTTCCTGCCGGTCAAGTCGGTGGGCGTGGTCGGCGACGAGCGCAACTACGCCTACGTGATCGCGCTCCGGATCGTCGAAAGCACCGACGCGATGACCGCGGACTGGACAAGGCTGCCCTACGACCTCCTCCAGAAGATCTCCGGGAGGATCACGAACGAGGTGCGGGGCGTCTCGCGGGTGGTCCTCGACGTGAGCTCAAAGCCCCCCGCGACCATAGAGTGGGAGTGAGGGCCCTCAGGAATCCCGCCTCCTGGGCGCCCTTGGGGGGACGGTCCCCGCCTGTTCGGAGGAGGCCTGGTGGCGCTGCACGCCGATCAGCACGAAGCCGAATGCGCCCGCAAACATCGCGTAGATCGTCAGGAACCTGAAGCCCATGAGGTTCTTGGCTATCGGCTGGTTGACGACAACCTCCTGGATGCCCCGCACGTCGCCCACCTTCCAGTCGCGCTTGGGGCTATCCGGATGGGAGTTGTGGCACTTCACGCAGCCCTCGGTCATGATCACCGGCGTGATCAGGCGCACCTGGTCGCTGAGCATCGTTCGCTTGACGGACACCAGCTCCTGCTTCGGGTTCTCCCTCAGGGACCTGAGCGCCCCGGTCTCGAACTCGTCCAGGGAGTGGGGGGCCCGGCCCTTGAACGGAAAGTCGGAGACAAAGCGGTAGGCGATGTTGGACTGGTTCTCGCTCACGACGCGGCCCAGCTCCAGCGACAGCGTCGCGGGGATCGGGATGGCACCGGGGATTTCCGCGTAGTTGTGCACCACCCTTGTCGTTCCCGGCGAGGCCAGTATGCGGCTGACGACATTCTTGCTGTAGTAGCCGCGCACCCCGGTGATCACGGCGTTCAGGTCCTGCGCCTGGCGCCGCAGCGCCCGTTCGGACATGCTGTGCAGGTCCAGCCAGACCGCGACGAACAGGCCGACGAGAAGCGCCGCGGCCCAGCGCGCGCGCCAGAGCGCGCGGTTCGCGCCCCGCAGCTGCCTCTCGGCCGCGGCCTCGCGCTCGCGCCCGTGCCTTGCGTCGCGGCTGGCCCTGACCACGCCACAGAGCACATCGTGGGTCAGCTCGACCCGGCGCACGTCGAGCCGCTCCTCGATATGAAGCAGGCGCCGGTCGACGAGCGCGTCGAGCGCCCCCGGGTCTGCGCCGGCGGCCGCGAGCCTCCTTTGCGCGCGCTCCAGGGCGACGTTTTCGCGGTGTCCCGACTCGGTGAGTAGCTCGTCCTCCACGAACGCGCGCACGGCGGGCGGCTGGTCGGAAAGCGTCCTCTCGTAGAACTCCACGAGGATCGTCGAGCGCGATCCCTCCAGGAGGCCGGCCTCGATCACGGGCGCCCCCGTGACGATGCGGCGAATGTTGAGCTCCCGGCACACGAGGCTCAGGAGAGCGGGCTCGACCTCCGCCAGGTCGGGATCGGAGCGGCCGCTGACGAAGGCCACGATGGCCCGGGCGACCTCGGCCGTGACCAGCCCCGGCGCCGGCATGGAAACGGCGTCCAGGGCCTGCGATCCCGTCAGCCTCGTGAGCCGCTGGCGGTTCTGCATGACCGAGGGCATCGCGGCCTTGAGGCCCTCCAGATGCGGGAGATAATCCTCCCGGAGGCTGAGCAGGATCCTGTAGTCGCTGCGCGTGAAGTCGAAGGCCTCGACGTCGGCCGTGCCCGCCTCCAGCCTGGCCTCGAATGCCGCGGGGGGGCGGTTTTCCACCAGGTCCGCCATCTCCGCCAGGAATCCCTGCACGCGCGCGCGCGTCTCGTCGCCCGCGGCCCCGAGCGTGAAGAGCTCCTCAAACTGGTCGAGGACGAGGACGGGCGTGAGGAACTTGCCGTCGGCGGCGCAGAGCCGGTCGTCGCGGTGATGGAAGAACTCCCAGAGCGTCTCACCGGCGGTGGCGCTGCCGGGGCGGGTCCACGTCCCGGCCTCCGCCGTCGCGCGGGCGATCAGCGCCTTGAGCTGCTCGGCGGGCGGAGCGGCGCTCAAGTTGTGGTCGAGCCGGAAATACACCGGCAGGTATCCGGCGGAGCGCAGGCGGGGAAAGACGCCGGCCTGCAGGAGCGAGGACTTGCCGAGGCCGGACTGACCGAAGAGCACCGTGATGAGCTTGCGCTCCACGCGCTGGACGAGCTCCTGGGCCTCGCTGTCGCGGCCGAAGAACAGGGCGTGCTGCGCCTCCGTGAACGGGACCAGGCCGGGCCAGGGGTTTTCTCGGTCGACGGGGGAGGGTGTCGTGGGTGCGCTCATCGGGGTGGCGGGCCGGACGCGCCAAGGAGCTCGCGCAGGCGTTCGGTGAACTCGGGCGTGGGCTCGCCCCCGGGCAGGCGCGCCCAGTGGGCCTCGAGGAACTTCTCGGGCACGAGCGCGCCGGCCTCGGGCGTGTCGTCCACGCAGACCGGCAGGACGAAGGCCGCGCCCTCGGCCATGCCGCGGGTGCGCTCCACCGCCCACGACCATTCGCGCCTGAAGTAGCCCTCGACCCTCCGCTGCGTGTTGGCGGACACGACCGGGACAAAGAAGGAGCAGCGGCCGATGTTGCGCTGGATGTTGCGGGCGTAGTCGTCGCCGCTGCCGAGGCGGTCCAGGTCGAACCACGTGGCAATGCCGGCGGCGTCCAAGACTGTCTTCAGGCGCTTCACGGCCGCTAGGTCCTCCCGCGCGTAGCTGATGAACACGGCCCGGTCGGGCATGTTGCGCTCCGGCGGCAGGAACCGCCGGGGGTCGGACGACCCGGTGGCGCCGATATCCCACGGCACCGCCGTGGCTCCCCGGCGCACGACCCACCGCCTGTGCAGCTCGGCGACAAACGCCTCCGCGCCCTCCGAGTAGACCTGGGTGCGGCTGCTCACGTGCCTGAGGAAGTAGACGAGGCCCGGCTCGCCCGACACGTGGCGGTCGGCCAGGATCTCGCCGACGTCGCGCGGATCCGAGAGGCGCCGGCGCTTGGCCAGGCGCAGGAAAAGGCGCATGAGCCAGTCGGGGAAGCCCCCGCCCAGGACGAGCAGGTGGCTCTTCTCCAGCGCGCCAAAGAGCTTCTCCGGGCAGTAGGCATCGGTCTGGAGCGCGCACATGAACTCCAGCGTGTCCTCGTCGGACAGGACGTAGGTCGGCGAGGCGCAGAGGCGGCCGAGGAGGTGGTAGACGACGGGGCGCGCGAGCAGGGCCCGCTCGACGGGCAGGTCCGCGACCTTGTTCGGCGTATAGGCCACGACATCGGTGCTGCGCAGCCCGGCGAAGCGCACCGTGTTGAGCGCGTCCTCGAGCAGGCTGTCAAACGTCGTCGTGACGTAGACGTCAAAATCCGAGATACCGGCGAGCTGGCGAAGCGCGAGGGGCGGCGCGAACGCGGTCTCGCGCATGATCGTTCGCAGCCGCGTGTAGGCGTCCTCCCTCCGGCCGCGCCGGGCGAGAAAGCGAACCACGACTTCGTTCAGGGTGGGCTCGGCGGGAAGCTCGCTGGCGGGAACGCCAAGGCGCGACGCGAGGTGCGGGGCGAGCCAGGCGTAGAGGTTGCGCGGGCCGGCGTCGGTCTCAACCGTGAGCAGTTCGGGGCCGACGATGGGGATGACCCGCCGCTCCTCGATGTGGTTGATGAGGTCGTCCCAAGTGTCGGCCTCGAAGGATTCCGCGTCGGGGCCGTTCAGCGTGGTCATTTTCGCCCAGGGGATTGCACTCCCGGTGCACGGCCGCCTCCGGGCCCGCGCGGGGTACGGCGGAAGCCAGGCGGCCGCCCCGGCGGAAGGGCGGCCCAGGGGCGAACATCCCGCGGCGATCGCGGCATCCTGCCTGCGAACCCATCGGTCGGGAGTAGCCGGTCATTAATCGTGCGCAGCACCGGCCATTTATAGATAGGCTGGGCGGGGCTTGGGCAAGCGCCATAACGCGTGATTTGCAGGCGGGGCCGGCGCCCGTCCGCGGGCCGGGAGGGGCGAAATCCCGGCCGGTCCCGCCCCCCCCGGGGGCCCGCGGCTAGACGGGGGCCGGTCCCGCGGCCCCGAATTTTCTTCGACCTTGCGCCGGATTTGGCTGTCATTGAACGCATGCCCAAGCTGTCACGGAGCCTCCTCGCCTGCGCCTGCGCCCTCGCCGGGCCGCTGGCGTTGCGCGCCGAACCGGCCGTGATCGGGCTGGCGAGGGCCTACCTGGGCCCGGACTCCACCCTGGACGGAATCACGTCCATCCACTTCGTCGGCAGCCTGGAAAGGCTGGACGCCGAGCACGCGGACAAGGGGCCGTCCCGCGCCACGATCGACCTCATCTTCGTGAAGCCGTTCCGCCAGCGCCAGGTCGTGCGCGGTCCAAAGGGCACCCAGACCACGGTCCTCGACGGCTATGACGCATGGGATTACCTGCAGGACAATGCCGACCCCTCGAAGCACGTCCTGACGTGGCTGTCGGTGGCCGACATCAAGTCGCTCCGCGCGATCACGTGGGAAAACCTGAACTTCTTCCACGGCCTTGAGGGCGACGGCGCGGTCGAGGACAAGGGACCGGCGACCGTGGACGGCGTCGTCTGCGAGCGCGTGGACTTCATCCACGGGCCGGGCATCGTCTTCGAGCGCTATTTCGACCGCGACACGGGCCGCCTGGTCAACACCGTGCGGGGGCCCGAGACGATCCGCGAGAGCGGCGAGATCCGCGTGGACGGCCTACGGTTCCCCAAGACGGTCGTCAGCGTCCGGAAGTCGGATTCGGGAAAGGACCTCACCTCCACCGTCACCTTTGACAGCATCGTGCTCAACGAGCCGCAGGGACCCGATGTGTTCGCGGTCCCGACCAGCGCCCCGGGAAAGTCCGGCCCCGCCGCTGCCAGCCCGCCGGTGAAGTAGGCCGTGCGCACGCTTTCATCCGCGTCGAAGCAGTTCGACTCCGACCTTGCCGTGTTCCGCCGCGGCGCCGCGATCTCGCCGGAGGTGGCGGATTCGGTCGCGGCCATCCTGTCCGACATCCGCGCCAGGGGCGACGCCGCGGTCGCGCATTACGCGCTCCGCTTCGACGGCGCCAGGATCAAGCCGGGCGAGTTCCGCGTCGCGGGCCGCGAGGTCGCGGAGGCGGGGAGGCGGCTCCCGGAGGCGCGCCGCGCGGCCCTCAAGTCGGCGTATGCGGCGATCGACGACTTCAACCGCAGGGCGAGGCCCGCGGACTGGACCGCAAGGAACAGGCACGGGGCCGAGGTCGGGGAGAAATTCGACCCCATCCGCCGCGTCGGGATCTACGTCCCGGGCGGCGAGGCGCCCCTCGTTTCCACGGCGCTCATGACCGCGACCCTCGCGAGGATCGCGGGATGCCCGGAGGTCGCCGCATTCACGCCGTCCGGGGCGGACGGCCGGATAGCCCCCGACATCCTGGCGGCGCTCCATCTCGCCGGCGTCGGCGAGATCTACAGGATAGGCGGGGTGCAGGCCATCGGGGCGATGGCCTACGGCACCGGCACCATCCCGGGCGTCGACAAGATCTTCGGTCCGGGGAACGCCTTCGTGTGCGAGGCGAAGCGCCAGGTGTTTGGCACGGTGGGGGTCGACCTTCTTCCCGGGCCCAGCGAGCTCATGGTCATCGCTGACGAGACCGCGCGCCTGGACTTTGCCGCGGCGGACCTGCTGGCCCAGGCCGAGCACGGCTCGGGCCGCGAGCGGATTTACCTGGTCGCCACGTCGCAGAGGATCATCTCGGGGGTGGCCGCGGCGATCAAGGCGCAGCTCGGGCGGCTCGCGCGCTCCGAGAAGATCGACCGGGTCCTCAGGGACGGGTTCCTCGCGATCGAGGTGTCCGGCCTTGGAAAGGCCGCGGACGTGGCCAATCGGATCGCGCCCGAGCACCTGCAGCTCCTTGTCAAGAAGGGCGCCGTCCCCGGTCTCGTAAAGTCGGTGACGACCGCGGGGGCGATCATGATCGGCAACGAGACGCCCACGGCTCTCGGGGACTTCACGGCCGGCCCCAGCCACGTCCTTCCGACGGGCGGCGCGGGCCGGTTCTCCAGCGGGCTCCGCGTCGCCGATTTTCTGCGGCGCACCAGCGTCGTCTCCTACGATGCGAGGAGCATCCGCGCGGCATGGCCGACCGTCGCGGCGTTTTCCGCCATGGAGCGCCTGGACGCCCATGGGCGATCGGTCTCGATCCGGATCCCAGGGGCAGGTTCCCCATGAGCGGCCCGGGTCCGGGGCGGCTCGCGCTCGCCCATGTCGCGAAGCTCCATGCCTACACGCCGGGGCTGCAGCCCTTGGCGCCCGGTTGGGTCAAGCTGAACACGAACGAATGCCCCTATCCCCCGAGCCCGAGGGTCGGGGAGGCCATCGTCCGCGAGATGGGTCCCGGCGGCGCCTCCCTCAGGCTCTATCCCGATCCGGCGAGCACCGGCCTGCGCGCCGCGGTCGCGCGGCTGCACGGCGTCGACATCGCCAGCGTCTGCATCGGGAACGGGTCGGACGACATCCTCAATCTCCTCGTCCGGTGCTTCTGCGGCCCGGCGGCCGCGGCCGGGTTCACGCTCCCGGGATATTCGCTCTACCCGGTGCTGATCGGGATCCAGGGCGGCGGGGCGACCCCGATCGAGCTGGACCGCTCCATGCGCCTTCCGGTGGAGAGGATCGCGGCATCCGGGGCGCGGATTTTCTTCCTGACATCTCCCAACGCGCCGACCGGAGTCGGGTTCCCGACCGCCGACATCGCGAGGATCCTGGAATCCTTCGCGGGCCTCCTCGTGGTCGACGAGGCCTACGGCCCCTTCGCCCGCGAGAACACGGTGGGCCTCCTCGCCAAGCATCCCAACCTCGTGGTTACCCGGACCCTTTCGAAGGCCTACGCGCTCGCGGGCATCCGCGTGGGGTACGCCCTGGCCGACGCCGCGGTCATCGGCGTCATCGACCGGGTGCGCGACAGCTACAACGTGAGCCGGCTGTCGCAGGCGGCGGCGCTGGCGGCGCTGGCCGACCCGGACTACTACGTCGGCATCGTGGACAAGATAAAGTCCACAAGGGACTTCTACGCGCACAGCTGGACCGCGGAAAGGAGCTGGTTCACCTTTCCCTCGCAGGCGAACTTCATCTCGACCGAGCCCCGCGACAGCCGCGGCCGCACCGGGCTGGATGTCGCAAAGTCGGCCTTTGATTTCCTGTTCTCGCGCAAGGTGTTGGTGCGCCATTTCCCGAGCGACGCCTTGACCGCCTCGTTCCTGCGGATCAGCGTCGGCACCGATGACGATATGCTCGTCCTCGACGACACCCTCGACGCATGGCTAAACGCACCACCAAACGCGTAGCGACCGTCTCCCGCAAGACGGCCGAGACGGATATCTCGATCGCGCTCGCGATCGATGGCACCGGCCTTTCGAGGATCGGCACCGGGGTCGGCTTTTTTGACCACATGCTGACGCTGTTCGCCAAGCACGGCCTCTTCGACCTGACGGTGAAGGCCAAGGGCGACGTGGACGTGGACTACCACCACACGGTTGAGGATGTCGGCCTCGTCCTGGGCCAGGTCTTCAAGAAGGCGCTGGGCGACAAGATAGGCATCCGGCGGTACGGGTTCTTCCTGCTGCCGATGGACGAGTCGCTCGCGCGCGTCGTGGTGGACGTCAGCGGCAGGCCGCACCTCGTGTACCGCGTCGAATCGCCGTCGATGTTCGTGAGGGATTTCAACCTGGTCCTCGTTAAGGAGTTCTGCCGGGCGTTCAGCAACGCGCTCGGCGCGAACGTCCACGTCGAGCTCGTCTACGGGGACGAGCCACACCACATCGCGGAGGCCATATTCAAGGGCCTTGGAAAGGCGCTGGACGCCGCCACCCAGATCGAGCCGCGCGCGGCGAAGCTCCTCCCGAGCACCAAGGGCAGCCTGTAAGCCGTCCCCGATGAGCGCGCCCGTCGCCGTCATCGACACCGGCATCTGCAACCTGCGCAGCGTCACGAAGGCGCTCGAGGCCGTTGGCGCATCCCCGGTTGTCGTGCGCACGCCGGCCGAGGCCGGTGAATGCGGGGCGGGCGGCATGGTCCTTCCCGGGGTGGGAGCATTGCGGGACTGCGTCCTGTCGCTCCGCACGTCGGGGCTCGACGCGACGGTGGCGGACTGGATCGCCAGGGATCGCCCGTTCCTCGGGGTGTGCCTGGGCATGCAGGCGCTCTTCGACTCCTCCGAGGAGGGCGAGGTGAGGGGGCTCGGGATCTTTCCCGGGCGCGTCGTGCGCTTCAGGCTGCCCGCTGCGCTCAAGGTGCCCCACATGGGATGGAATGCCGTGCGCTTCCTCCGGCGGGGGACGGCCCTCCAGGAAGGCCTGGCGGACGAAGGCGAATCGTTCTATTTCGTCCACAGCTTCCACTGCGTGCCCGAGGACCGGGGCCTGGTGCTGGCCGAGTGCGACTATGGCCCCCCGTTTGTCGCCGCGATTGCCCGCGGGCGGCTGTTCGCGACGCAGTTCCATCCGGAAAAGAGCCAGGCTAAGGGCTTGCGGATCTATCGCAATTTTGCGGCATCGGCAGCACAGCCGGTAATTTGCCCATAAGGGCCGGCTATTTCGGAGGCGGAGCCCGATCTTTTCTTTGCAAGCGGCCCGTTTCTAGCTTGGCTGGGTTTGGAATGCCCCACAACGCGTCAATCCGGCTGGACGACAAGGAATTCACCCTTTCGGTGCTGGTGGGCTCCGAGGGAGAAAAGGCAATCGACACCCGCAAGCTGCGGGCGGACACGGGCTTTATATGCTACGACCAGGGGTACGGCAACACGGGTTCATGCGAGAGCGCCATCACGTTCCTGGACGGCGACCAGGGCATCCTGAGGCACCGGGGCATCCCGATCGAGCAGCTGGCCCACGAAAGCGATTTCGTCGAGGCCGCCTACCTCGTCATCTACGGCGAGCTCCCGAACGCGGCGAAGCGGAAGGAGTTCGGGCTCCGCCTCAGGCAGAACGCGGCGATCGAGATGCAGATGCAGCGCATCTTCGAGGGGTTCCCGAAGGACGCGCCGCCGATGGCGATGCTTTCCTCGATCGTGGCGTCGCTTGCCGCCCACTATCCGCACCTGGCGACGAACAGCTTTGAAAAGGATCTCGCCAACTTCGACCTCGCCGCGGCGATGGCGATCTCGAAGGTGCGCACGATCGGCGCGATGATCTACCGCTACCAGAAGGGCCTGCCGTACGTGTTCCCGAAGCAGGAGCTGCCTTTCTGCGAGAACTTCCTGCACATGATGTTCTCGGAGCCCTACAAGGACTATGTCGCCGAGCCCGAGGTCGCCCGCGCGCTCAACCTGCTCCTCCTCCTCCACGCGGACCATGAGCAGAACTGCTCCACCTCGACCGTCCGCACGGTGGGGTCCAGCGCGGCCAACCTGTTCACGTCGATATCGGCGGGCATCTGCGCCCTTTCCGGGCCGCTCCATGGCGGCGCGAATGTCGCGGTGATGCAGATGCTCCAGGCGATCCACGACGAGGGGGACGACGGGACACGGTTCATCGCCGCCGCGAAGCTGGGATCGAAGGCGAGCCGCCTCATGGGTTTCGGGCACCCGGTGTACCGGAACTTCGACCCCCGGGCGAAGATCATCGGAAAGGCGTGCGAGGACGTCCTCAGGAAGCTCGGGATCAAGGACCCGCTGCTCGACATCGCGAAGAAGCTCGAGGAGGCGGCGCTGAAGGATGACTATTTCCTCTCCCGCAAGCTCTATCCCAACGTCGATTTCTACAGCGGGATCATCATGCGGGCCCTGGGGATACCGACCAGCATGTTCACGGTCATCTTTGCGATCGGGCGGGCGCCGGGCTGGATCGCCAACTGGCACGAGGTCGCGGCGAATCCCAAGGGCCGGATCTACCGGCCGCGGCAGATCTACGTCGGGCCCGTCAAGCGGGATTACGTCCCGATGGCCCAGCGCGGGTGATCGCCGGCGGGGGGCGCGCAGGCGAGCGGCGCCTCGGGTCATGGCATGCCCGGCATCAGTCAGAATCGATTTGCCATTCAGCCGCTCCACGGGCTTGCTCCGGCACGAGCCGAATCTCGGACATGCCAACGAAATTCAAGGTGCGCGCGGCGACCGGCGGGGACGCGCAGGCCATCGCGGCCCTCTCCGGGCAGCTCGGCTACCCCGCTGACGCGAAGACGATTCGCAGGAGGCTCCGCAGGGTCCTCGCCCGCGACGACCAGAGGGTGATTGTCGCCGAGCAGCCGGGCGGCGCGATCTGCGGCTGGCTCCAGGCGCACTGCAGCGATGTCCTGGAGTCCGGGTTTCGCGTGGAGATCACCGGCCTGGTCGTCTCGGAGGGGACCCGCCGGCGCGGGATCGGGCGTAGCCTGGTCGCGCAGGCCGAGACCTGGGCCGCCGAGATATCGGCCGAGACGGTCGTCGTGCGCAGCAACGCGAAGCGCGTCGAGAGCCACGCCTTCTACCCCGCGCTGGGATACCTTCCGTCCAAGACCCAGGTGGTCTACCGGAAGCGGGCCGGAATGTAGGCCCCTTTTGGGGGTTGGCCGGGGGGCGGAACTTTGCTTGGATGCGGGGATGATTCTCCTCGGGGTGAACATCGATCATTGCGCGACGCTTCGCCAGGCCCGCTACCGGGACGCCGGGGAGGGCGCCGGCGGCGCCGTGGAGCCCGACCCCGTCGCGCTCGCGCAGAGGGCGGAGCGGGCCGGGGCCGACGGGATCACCGCGCACCTCAGGGAGGACCGCCGGCACATCCAGGAGAAGGACGTGTGGCGCCTGCGGGAATCCGCGTCCACGCGGCTCAATCTCGAGATCGCCTGCACCCAGGCGATGATCGATCTCGCGCTCAGGCTGAAGCCCCAGTCGGTCTGCGTCGTGCCGGAGAACCGCAAGGAGGTCACGACCGAGGGCGGCCTCGACGTCGCATCCGAAAGGGACCGCGTGAAGGCGTGCGTCCAGGCGCTGGGCGCCGCCGGGATCGAGACCAGCCTGTTCATCGACCCGGACGAGGCCCAGATCGAGCTTTCGGCGAAGCTGGGCGCGCCCGCGGTGGAGCTGCACACGGGCGCCTATGCGAACGCCTACGGGACGCCCCGGCGCCCGGGGGAATTCCAGCGCCTCAGGCTCGGCGCGGTCCGCGCCCACGAACTCGGGCTCAAGGTGAACGCGGGGCACGGCATCAACTACGTGAACATCGCGGAGGTGAGGAGCCTCCCGCACCTGCACGAGCTGAACATCGGCCACAGCATCCTCAGCCGCGCGCTCTTCACCGGGATCGAGGAGGCCGTCCGCGAGATGAAGGCGCGGATGAACCCGTGAGCATCCAGCTGCCGCCGGGAGGCGTCCTGATCGGCCTCGGCGCCGATGTCATCGAGGTCGCACGGATCGCAAAGGCGCTCGAGCGGCAGGGCGAGCGGTTCCTTGCCCGGGTTTTCACGGAGGAGGAGCGCGAGTACTGCTTCAGGATGGCGTACCCGCACAAGCACCTAGCGGCCCGTTTTGCCGCCAAGGAGGCGGTCTCCAAGTGCTTCACCACGGGCATCGGCGCGAGCCTGGGCTGGCGCTCGGTCTCCGTGTACCACGGCTCCAGGAACGAGCCGCTCGTCCGGCTGGATCCCAAGGGGGAGGCGCTGCTCAAGGACGTCGGGGCGACCCAGGTCATCCTCACGCTTTCCCACACGGAGTCGGTGGCGATGGCGGTGGCCGCGCTCGTCCGCGGCTGAGCCGGCGGGAATCCACGATGGACGAGAAACCACCACAGGAACCGGCCCGGAGGAAGCCATCGCAGGTTCCGTCCTGGGTGACGCTGGGCTTCGTCCTGGGCGCGCTCTTTGTCCTGGCCCTCCCGCACCGGGCCGCCGTGGAGCCAAGCCCGACGCCGGCGGCCGATCCCATCGCGCCGAGGCCCGCGAAACCCCCCGGGCCGCCGCGGATCACGACGATCGAGGCGGTGTTCGCGGCCTGGGACAAGTTCGCGGCCTGGAGCAACGACACCACGGAGGTCGCCCTCTGGAACACCGACACCATGAGCTATTCCGACTGCTTCGAGGTGCTGAAGACCGCCGACGGGTATTATTTCCGGTCCATTCCCAGGCTGACCCGGCCGGTCCTCACGCACGGCGTCGTCGACGAGTCGCCGCTCCAGTTCACCGAGACCGTCCGCCAGAGGGAGGAATGGCAGGGCGACGTGGACAGGGAGAACCTCAAGGCGCTTTCCGAGGCCGCGCACCAGTCGTTCGACTCCCCGGCCGCCGACCCGCAGAAAAAATAGGAGACGCAGCCATGCCAAAGTCCGCCATTCCCAGCCATCCGGTCCTCTCCATCGAGCAGGCGCGCGCCCACGAGGCGCGGCTCTTCGGAGGCGACGAGGGAAAGATATGGGCGGCGATGCTCCAGGCCGGCCGCGCGGTCGCGGATGCCGCGCTCCGGGATTTTGAGGAGGCGGGAGGATTCCCGGAGGCCGGCCGCGTCCTCGTCCTTGCGGGCACCGGGAACAACGCGGGCGACGCGCTGATCGCGGCCCGCGAGGTCCTCGAGAGGCACCCCAAGGCGGCCGGCGACGTCCTTTTCGCCTTCGGGCCGAGGAAGCTTGGGCCGTTTGCCGCGCGGGCGTGGCGGGACCTGTCGGAGGCATCGGACGGCCGCGCGCGCGAGGCGGGGGCCGGCGCGCTTTCCGGCGACTACGACCTGTGCATCGGCGGGATCTTCGGTTTCCAGTTCAGGCCGCCGCTCCCGCCGGAGGCCCGGGCCGCCATCGCGGCGGCGGCCCGCTGCAGGGTCCGGCTGCGCGCGGCCGTCGACCTCCCGAGCGGCTGGGATGAGCCGGGCGCGTTTTCTGCGGACTTCACCTATGCCACCGGCTCGGTCAAGGCGCCGCTCCTGGGAAGCGCCCACGCCGGGCGGCCGCGCTACCTTGACCTCGGTTTCTTCCGCGGGGAAAGGGAGGACAAGGCAGGCACCCAGGAAGGCGACCGGGTCATCCTGCCCTCGATACTCGGGCCGCTGGCCGGCCTGCGGCCGGCCACGTCCGACAAGCGCAGCCAGGGGCACCTCGTCATCGTGGGCGGCTCCCTGAGCTTCCCGGGGGCGGTCCTGATGGCGACGCTGTCCGCGCTCCGGAGCGGCGCGGGCCTCGTGACGTCGTTCGTGCCCAGGAGCCTGGCTGCCGCCTTCGCGGCGCGCGCCCCCGAGGCCATGTGGGTGGGCCTCCCGGAGACGCCTGGAGGAGGCCTGGCGCAGGGCGGCCTGGAGCGCGTGATGGGGGGAATCGAGCGCGCGACCGCCCTTGCGATCGGTCCCGGGCTGGGGCGGGACCCGGAGACGCTTTCGCTGGCGATGGAGATCGTGAAGGGCTCCCCGGTGCCGCTGGTGATCGACGCCGATGCGCTCCAGCCGGACATCGTGCGCGCAGGAAAGGCGCCAAGGATCGCGACGCCCCACGCGGGGGAATTCGCGCGCATCGCCTTCGGCGCGGATCTCCGGGAATTATGCAGGGCGCTCCCGGGCGTCGTCATCAAGAAGGGGCCGGTCACCTGCGTGTCCGACGGGGGGGCGGTCTACCACAGCCTCTCCGGCGGCCCTGTCCTATCGCGGGGAGGAAGCGGCGACATCCTATCGGGCCTCGTGGGAGGCCTCCTCGCCCAGACGCCCGAGGATCCGCTGACCGCGGCGTGCCGCGGGGCCGTCTGGCACGGTATGGCCGCGGACCTGCTGGCCCGCAGTCGCGGGCAGACGGCGGTCGAGATCCTGCAGTTGCTCGACTTTCTGGCGCCGGCCCTGCGGGAAGCGGCCGTGAGCCAGGCGGACTGACCCAAACGGCCGGCGACCCCGGCCCGAACCCCATCACCCATGACGACCCCATCGATCCTCGCATTCGCGCTTGGCGCCCTTTCCATTCCGGTCGCCGCCTCCGCCGCGGACTCTTCGCGCCGGCCGATCACCCACGAGGATGTCTGGCTCATGAAAAGGGTGGGGGCCCCCGTCCCCAGCCCGGATGGGAAATGGGTGGCCTACGTCGTCGCCTCGCCGGCCTATGACCCGAAGGACCAGACGGCCGACCTCTGGATCAGCCCGTCGGACGGAAGCGCGGCCCCGAGGCAGCTCACGCACGGAAAGGGATCGCCCGCCGGCACGGTCTGGAGCCCCGACTCGGGGAAGCTGGCATTTTCGGCCAAGCGGGAGGGGGACGACGTTTCCGAGATCTACGTGCTCGACCTCGGGCACGGCGGCGACGCCGAGCGGGTGACCCACCTCGCGACGGGCGCCCGCTCGCCGGCCTGGAGCCCCGACGGCGCCTCCCTCCTTTTCATCGGCGACGTCCCGCCGGCGGAAGTGTCGCAGACCAAGGCCAGCATGCGGGCGTACAACGGCTTTCCGATCCGCTACTGGGACCACTGGCTTGATGCCAGGAAGCCGCATCTTTTTGTGCAGGAACTGGCGGGCAGACCGGAGCCGCGCGACCTGCTGGCGGGAACCCGGCTCGCGGCCACTCCGGGCTATTCCATCCCCGAGATCGAGCCGGAGGACGAGGTCCACGCCGCGTGGGCGCCCGACGGCAGGTCGGTGGTGTTCGCAGCGATGGTGCAGCGGGACCGGACCGCCTTCGCCGAGGCCCCGACCCAGCTCTTTTCCGTCCCGGTTTCCGGCGGGGAGCCCGCGCCCCTTACCGAGGGCGCGGACAGCTACGGCTCCCCGGTGTTCCGCCCCGACGGACGGGCGCTCCTCGTGACGGTCGAGAAGGGAGGGGACGGCATGATCTACCACGTTTCCCGGGTCGCCTCGTTTCCCTGGCCGTTCAAGCGGTCCCAGCGACGGGTGCTGACGGAGTCGTCGGACCTGGCGGTCCGCCGCTTCGCCGCATCGCAGGACGGCGGCACGATCTATTTCACCGCGGAGACGGAGGGGCACGAGAGGCTGTACTCCGTGCCCGCCGAGGGCGGCGGCGTCCGCGCGCTCGGGGTGCCGGAGTCGGGCTGCGTCTCCGAGCTCGCGATCGGCGGCCCCACGATGGTCGCCGACTACGACAGCGCCGCGAGCCCCGCCGAGGTGGTGCGCGTCGATCCCGGGAAGGCGGCCCTCGATCCGCTCACCTCCTTCAACGCGGCGAGGCTCGCGGGGCTCGATCTTCCGCCGATCGAGAGCTTCACGTTCAAGAGCGCAAGGGGCCGGACGATCCAGAGTTTTCTCGTGCGGCCCGCCGGGTTCGAGCCTGGCGCACGGTATCCCCTCCTTGTCACCCTGCACGGGGGACCGGCCTCGATGTGGCGCGACTCATGGGGGATCCGATGGAACTACCACCTCCTCGCCGCTCCCGGATACGTGCTCGTGCTGACCAACTATTCCGGATCGACCGGGTTCGGCGAGGCGTTCGGGCAGGCCATCCAGCTCGATCCCCTGAAGGGTCCCGGCGACGAGATCAACCAGGCGGCGGACGTCGCGATCAAGAGGTACCGCTTCATCGACGCGTCGCGGCAGGCCGCGGCCGGGGCGAGTTACGGCGGCCACCTGGCAAACTGGATGGAGGCGACGACGACCCGCTACCGGTGCATCATCTCGCATGCGGGCCTCGTCAACCTCGAGTCGCAGTGGGGGACGAGCGACTTTGTCTACAACCGCGAGCTCATGAACGGCGGCCCGGTCTGGGAGCAGGGACCCGTGTGGCGGGAGCAGAACCCGGTCCGCCTCGCGGGCAACCACTTCAAGGGGACGGGCTGGGTCACCCCGATCCTGCTGAGCGTCGGTGAAAAGGACGCGCGCGTCCCGATGAACAACACGATCGAGAACTGGAGCTACCTGCAGCGGCTCCAGGTGCCGAGCCGGCTCCTGGTCTTTCCCGACGAGAACCACTGGATCTCGCGCGGCGAGGACAGCCGGGCGTGGTACGGCGAGGTCCAGTCATGGCTCGCCCGGTGGCTCAGGTGAGCGCGCACGGAAATTCATTCCCCCCGGATCTTCATGGCCAGGTACGGCGACCCGAGCGCCATGACCGAAAGCCAGAAGACAAAGAGCACCGCGGCGACCGACATGAGGACGTTGCTCACTTTCGCGCGGCCTGGAAGGTTCGCGATGGAAGGGTCCCCTTCCGGGATCGGGCTCCGGGCTCTCGGGCAGCGGAGCATTCGGCCCGTCAAACCTGCCAACGCGCATTCCGGGCCATGCGGTCAGCCCGGCGGCCAGTCCATCTGGCGCTTCGCCAGCAGGTGAAGATGGAGGTGGGGGATGCTCTCGCAGGCATCCGGGCCGTTGTTGATCACGATCCGGAATCCGCCGTCGAGCCCCAGCTTCCTCGCGAGGTCGCGGGCCACGAGGAGCAGGTGGCCGAGCACCGCCTCGTCCCCATCCGCCGCCCCGTCCAGGCGCGCGATCGGCTTCTTCGGGACGATCAGGAGATGGACCGGGGCCTGGGGCTGGATGTCCCTGATCACGATGCAGCGCTCGTCCTCGAACTCGATCGTGGAGGGAATCTCTCGGTCGGCGATTTTCTGGAAGAGCGTCTTGGACATCGGCTATGGCGCCTGGCGGGCGGCAGCCAGGGGATTACCCGGTACCGCCGCCGGTCACAAGAACAAGAGCGTCAGGTCGGCCCCGGACGGCGAGCGCGCCGCCGTCAGCTCGCGCAGGAAGGCCAGGAGGTCGTCGTACTCGCGGCGGCGCCGGGGCGTTTCGCGCCTCGCCGGCGGAACGACGGCGGGCCGCAGGTTGGTTATGAGGAGCGTGGACTCACGGAAGGGCGCGAGCTGCTTGAGCCCCGTCATCACCTCGGCGCGGGCGAAGAGGGGCGTCCCGGAATGGAGCGTCCGCGAGGCGTCCCAGTGGAAGAACCCGTGCCGGGGCAGATGCGAGTACAGCCTGTCCAGGAGGCGCGCCGCGGCCGCGTTGAACGCGGCCGAGTAGCCCGGCTCCGCGAGCGGCCCCGCGGCCTCCTGCGCCTCGAGCTCGGCCAGGTTGAAGGCGATGGCCGACTTGATCTGGTGCGCCAGGTAAAGATCCTGGCCGGTCACGTGGGCGAAGAGGGCGTTGATGAAATGCAGGCGACGCAGCTCGTCGCGGTCCATCGTCATTTCTTGGGCTTCCCGAGCGCGCTGATCTCGCTCATGAACTCCGAGACGTCGCGAAATTCCTTGTACACGCTGGCGTAGCGGACGTAGGCGACCTGGTCGACGCTGCGAAGCCTCTGCATGACGGCCTCGCCGATCGCCTGCGAGGGGATCTCGTTCTCGAACCGCGCCTCGATGGCGTCGATGACATCCTCGACCAGCATCGTGATCTGCTCGATGTCGACCGGGCGCTTGTGGCAGGCCGCGCGGACCGCGTGCACGAGCTTCTCCCTGTCGAACTCCTCCCTGCGGCCGTCGCGCTTGATGACGACCATGCCGTCGAGCACGAGGGTCTCCGTCGTGGTGAACCGGTGGCCGCATTCAAGGCATTCGCGGCGCCGGCGGATGGTGTTCCCCTCCTTGCTTATCCGGGAGTCGATCACCTTGTCCTCGATCGAGGTGCATTTGGGGCAGCGCATGGTCAGTTGAGGCCGAGGAAGTTCTCGAGTATCTTCATGCCGCCCTGGGTCGCGATCGACTCGGGATGGAACTGGACCCCCCAGATGGGAAGGGTGCGGTGCCGCAGGCCCATGACCTCGCCCTCCTCGGTCTCGGCGGTGATCTCCAGGTCCTTCGGGAAGGTGGAGCGCTCCACGAGGAGCGAATGGTAGCGGGTGCCCGGGAACCCCTGGGGAAGGCCCCGGAACAGATCGGTGTTCCTGTGCCTGATCGGCGAGGTCTTGCCGTGCATCAGCCTGCCTGCGCGGACCACGTTGCCCCCGAAGTGCTGCCCGACCGCCTGGTGGCCGAGGCATACCCCGAAGATGGGCCTGCGCCCGGAGAAGGCCTTGATGATGTCGAGCGTCACGCCGGCATCGCCCGGGGTGCACGGGCCCGGCGAAAGAAGGACGCGGTCGGGATTGAGCGCCAGCGCCTTCTCGACGGTGATCTCGTTGTTGCGGAAGACCCGCTGCTCCACGCCCAGCTGGCCGAAATACTGGACCAGGTTGTAGGTGAAGGAATCGAAGTTATCGATGACGAGGAGCACGGCCCTCCAATTGACCCACGATTGACAAGGGGGTCAAGGGTGCGGGTAGGGTCGTGTCACGCAATATGGCAAGTCACTTTCAATTGCTTGGGAAAGACCCGGCCTCGGACGCCCGCCGCGGCCGGCTGGCCACGCGGCACGGCACCGTCGAGACCCCGGTCTTCATGCCCGTCGGCACGCAGGGCACCGTCAAGGCGCTGACGCCCGCGCACCTTCGCGGGATCGGCGCGCAGATCATCCTCGGGAACACGTACCACCTCAACCTGCGCCCGGGAAGCCAGCTCATCAAGGAGCTCGGCGGCCTGCACGCCTTCATGGGCTGGGACGGGCCCATCCTCACGGACAGCGGCGGCTTCCAGGTCTTCAGCCTCGCGAAGCTGCGCGACATCCGCGAGGACGGCGTGGCCTTCCAGTCGCACCTGGACGGAGCGAAGCTCTTCCTGGGGCCGAGGGAGGTCATGGACATCCAGTCCAACCTCGGGTCCGACGTCGCAATGGTGCTCGACGAGTGCCCGCCCTGGCCGGTCGACAGGGACGCCTGCGTGCTGGCCTGCGGCCGGAGCCTGCGCTGGGCCCGGCGCTGCCTGGAGATCGCGTCCGAGAGCGGATTCCTCGCGTCGGGACGGCACGTGTTCGCGATCGCCCAGGGATCGACCTATGACGACCTGAGGCGGGAGGCCGCGGAGGCGCTCGCGTCCCTCGATTTTTCCGGCTACGCGATCGGCGGCGTCAGCGTGGGCGAGCCCGAGCCGGAGATGCTCAGGCAGGTCTCGGCGGCCGCCCCCCATCTTCCCGCCGACAGGCCCCGCTACGTGATGGGCGTGGGCACGCCGCCCCAGATCCTCAGGATGATCGCGCTCGGCGTCGACATGTTCGACTGCGTGCTGCCGAGCCGCGTCGCGCGCAACGGGCTCGCGTTCACCCCTGACGGCCCGATCAACCTTCGAAACGAGAGGTTCCGGGCCGATCCCAGGCCGGTCGTCGAGGGCCTGGACAACTACACCTGCCGCAACTTCTCCAGGGCCTACCTCCGCCACCTCATCACGGCGGGCGAGATGCTCGGGGGAACGCTGGTCACCCTCCACAACCTCCATTTCTACATCGACCTCATGGGCCAGGCGCGGTCCCACATCGAGGCCGGCGACTTCGGGCCGTGGCAAAAGGCTTGGATTGGGCGATACGAGAATTCAGTGTGACTTTTTAGAAAATGAATACCCCGATGATGAAATTGTTTCGCCTTGCGATCCTCCCGCTTGCCGGGCTGGTCTCCCTCTCGGCGCAGACCCCCGCGGCGACATTGACGCTGCATGCCGACCAGCCGGGGCCCGTGATCAACAAGAACATCTACGGGCAGTTCTCGGAGCACCTGGGCCACTGCATCTACGGCGGCATCTGGGTGGGCGAGGATTCCCCGATTCCCAACGTGCGGGGCATCCGGAGCGACGTGGTCGCGGCGCTCCGGCAGCTGCAGGTGCCCGTCCTGCGGTGGCCGGGCGGCTGCTTTGCGGACGAGTACCACTGGAAGAACGGCATCGGGCCGCGCAAGGACCGGCCCAAGATGATCAACACCAACTGGGGCGGCGTGGTGGAGGACAACAGCTTCGGGACCCACGAGTTCATGGACCTGTGCGAGCAGGTGGGCTGCGAGCCCTACATCACCGGCAACGTCGGCAGCGGCACCGTGCGCGAGATGATGGAGTGGGTGGAATACATGACGTCGAACGCGGACTCGCCCCTGGCCAACGAGCGGCGCCGCAACGGCCGGGCCGAGCCCTGGCACGTGAAGTACTTCGCGATCGGCAACGAGGCGTGGGGATGCGGCGGGGACATGCCGCCGGAGTTCTACGCGGACAATTTCCGGCGCTACAACGTCTACCTGAAGAACTACCCCGGCAACGAGCTCTACCGGATCGCCTGCGGGCCGGACGCCGCGAGCTACGGGTGGACCGACAAGGTGATGGCGATCGCGGGCGCGCGGATGAACGGCCTCTCGCTGCACTACTACACGGTCAAGAACGGCTGGAACGACAAGGGATCGGCCACCGAGTTCGGCGAGCCGGAATGGATGGCGATCCTCGGCCAGACGCTCAGGATCGACGAGATCATCACGAATCACTCGGTCATCATGGACAAGTACGACCCCGCGAAGAAGGTCGGGCTGATGGTGGACGAGTGGGGCACCTGGTACGATCCGACGCCCGGGACCAACCCGGGGTTCCTCGTGCAGCAGAACACGCTGCGGGACGCGGTTGTCGCGGCCCTCAACCTCCACATCTTCCAGCGGCACGCCGACCGCGTGGCGATGGCGAACATCGCGCAGATGGTGAACGTCCTCCAGGCCATGATCATGACGGACGGCCCGAGGATGGTCCTCACGCCGACCTACCACGTGTTCGAGATGTACAAGGCGCACCAGGGCGCGACCTACCTGCCCATCGACCTCTCGACCCCGGATTACTCGCGGGGCGACGCGCACATCCCCGTGGTGAGCGCCTCGGCCTCCCGCGACCGGAACGGGCTCATCCACCTGTCGCTCGTCAACACCGATCCCAACCGGCCCATACGGGTGGCGTGCGCGATCGCCGGCGCGGCTCCGAAATCCGCGAGCGGGCGCGTGCTCACCGCGCCCACGATGCAGGCACACAACAGCTTTGAGTCGCCTGACGAAGTGAAGCCGGTCCCGTTCACGGACTTCGTCCTTTCCGGGGGCTCGCTCGCCGTGACGCTTCCCTCCAAGTCCGTCGCGATGCTGGAACTCGCCCCCTGACCGAGGCGCGGCGTAGTTCCCGCATTCTAAAGCGCTCGCCAACAGGCCCGATCTAGGGCTCAATGGGCGGGCGTATGCGCATTCTTGTCACCGGAGGAGCGGGCTTCCTCGGCTCCCACTTGTGCGAAAGGCTGATCGCGGACGGCCACGAGGTCATCTGCCTCGACAACTTTTTCACCGGCAGGAAGCAGGACATCGCGTCGCTGCTGGGCAACCCGAGCTTCGAGCTCGTCCGGCACGACGTGATCGACCCGTACAAGTACGAGGTGGACCAGATCTACAACCTGGCGTGCCCCGCGTCGCCCCCGCACTACCAGTACAACCCGATCAAGACGATCAAGACGTCGGTGATGGGTGCGATCAACTGCCTCGGGCTCGCGAAGCGGCTCAAGGCCAGGGTCTTCCAGGCGTCCACGTCGGAGGTATACGGCGATCCCCAGGTGCATCCCCAGCCCGAGAGCTACTGGGGCAACGTCAACCCGATCGGCAAGCGCTCGTGCTACGACGAGGGAAAGCGCTGCGCGGAGACCCTCTTCTTCGACTACCACCGGGAGAACAAGGTCGACATCCGGGTGGTGCGGATCTTCAACACCTACGGGCCGCGCATGCACGAGGCGGACGGACGCGTGGTCTCGAACTTCATCGTGCAGGCGCTCAAGGGCGAGGACATCACGGTCTATGGCGACGGGAGCCAGACGCGCTCGTTCTGCTACGTCGACAACCTGATCGAGGGCTTCGTCCGGGTCATGGCGCAGACCGAGACCGTGGGCCCGATCAACCTGGGCAACCCCGGCGAATTCACGATGAACGAGCTCGCCGAGCTGACGCTGAAGCTCGTCGGCGGCCGCTCGAAGATCGTCCACAAGCGGCTCCCCGCCGACGACCCGAAGCAGCGCCGGCCCGACATCTCGCTCGCGAAGCGCCTGCTCAAGTGGGAGCCCAACGTGCCGCTCGAGGAGGGCCTCAAGCGCACGATCGCCGACTTCCGCAAGCGGCTTTGAGCGGGGGCCTTCGGGCCCGGGCATTTGTAATTTGCCAATGCCGCCGGACGGTCTATTGTCTAGCCCTTAATGCTTTCGAAACTGCTCAAACCCTTTGCCGGCAGGCACTACAGGAAATTTCTTGAGAGGACGAAGCCTATCGTTATCAAGGTCAACGAGTTTGATAAGTCCTACATTGCGCTGAGCGACGATCAACTACGGGCAAAGACGCTCGAATTCCAGGAGCGGCTCAAGGCCGGCGAGACGCTCGACCAGATCCTTCCCGAGGCGTTTGCAACCGTGAAGAACGCGGCCCGCCGGCTGCTCGGCCGCTCGGCCATCGTCTGCGAGCACGAGATGGTCTGGGACATGGTGCATTTCGACGTCCAGCTGATCGGCGGGATCGCGCTCCACGAGGGCCGGATCGCCGAGATGGCGACCGGCGAGGGCAAGACGCTCGTGGCGACGCTGCCCCTCTACCTGAACTGCCTCGGCGGCAGGAACACCCAGCTGGTCACGGTCAACGACTACCTGGCCCGGCGCGATTCCGAGTGGATGGGCCAGCTGTACAGCTTCCTGGGGGTCTCGGTGGGGTGCATCCAGCAGAGCATGTCCCCCGACCTGCGCCGCGACATGTACGGGCGGAACATCACGTACGGGACGGCGAGCGAGTTCGGATTCGACTACCTTCGCGACAACGGGATGGCCACCCGCAAGGAGGACCAGGTGCAGCGCGACCACTGGTATTGCATCGTGGACGAGATCGATTCCATCCTCGTCGACGAGGCGCGCACGCCGCTCATCATATCGGGGCCCGCGCCGATCGAGCGCGAGCAGCCGTTCACCCGGCTGCGCCCGGGCGTCGACCAGCTCGTGAACGACCAGACCCGGCTCTGCAACCGGCTGGTCGGGGAGGCGAAGGAGCTGCTGGAGCGGACGCCCGCGCAGTGGGAGGCCGAGGCGGCGAAGGCGGTCGCGGAGAACCAGAAGCGGCGCGCCGCGTGGGAGGCCGAGAACGCCCAGGCGAAGGCGGAAAGCGGCAGGAGGAAGGCCCCCGAGCCTCCGATGGTTCCCGTTCCCGGCCCGGAGGAGGGCAGGCGGACGGCCATCCGCAAGCTTCTCCAGGTCAAGATGGGCAATCCCAAGAACAAGCTGCTCCTGCGTCTCATGGAGAACCCGGAGTGGCGCAAGGCGCTCGACCGGGTGGAGACGGAGATGAACTCCGACCTGAACAAGGACGAGCTGTACCACCTGAAGGAGGTCCTCTATTACGTGATCGACGAGCGGCAGCACCAGGCCGACCTCACCCACGTCGGCCGCACGACCCTGCGCCCCGAGAATCCGGACGCGTTCATGCTCCCGGATCTCGCCACCGAGTTCTCGGACCTCGACAAGGACGCCTCGGTCGCCCTCGAGAAGCGGGAGGAGCTCAAGCTCGCGTCCCAGCAGCGCTACGCGACCATCTCGGAGGAGATCCACGCGATCTCGCAGCTGCTGCGCGCCTATTCGCTCTACGAGCGCGATGTCGCGTACGTGGTGCAGGAGGGCAAGGTCATGATCGTCGACGAGAACACGGGTCGCGTCATGCCGGGCCGGCGCTGGTCGGACGGCCTGCACCAGGCGGTCGAGGCGAAGGAGGGCGTCATGATCGAGCGCGAGACCCGGACCTACGCCACGATCACGATCCAGAACTATTTCCGGATGTACGAGAAGCTGGCCGGCATGACGGGCACGGCCGAGACGGAGGCGACCGAGTTCAACGACATCTACCGCCTCTCGGTCCAGGTGATCCCGACCAACAAGCCGTGCATCCGGACCGACAGGAACGACTCGATCTTCAAGGCGCGCCGCGACAAGTACAACGCCGTCCTGCGCGAGATCGAGACGGCCAACAAGAGGGGACAGCCCGTGCTCGTCGGCACGACGAGCGTCGAGGCCTCCGAGGTCCTGTCGCGGATGCTGAAGCGGGCGGGGATCATCCACACCGTCCTCAACGCGAAGTTCCACCAGCAGGAGGCCGAGATCGTGAGCCGCGCGGGCCTGCGCACCGCCGTGACGATCGCGACCAACATGGCCGGCCGCGGCACGGACATCAAGCTGGGCGAGGGCGTGCGCGAGGCCGGCGGCCTCTACGTGATCGGCACCGAGCGCCACGAGTCCCGGAGGATCGACCGGCAGCTTCGCGGGCGCTGCTCGCGCCAGGGCGACCCCGGGCTCACCAAGTTCTTCCTCTCGCTCGAGGACGACCTCATGCGGCTCTTCCTGCAGGGCAACCTCGCGTCGCGCCTGATGGAGGGCTCGATGAAGGAGGGCGAGGAGCTCGAGCACCCTTGGCTCAACCGCTCGATCGAGTCCGCCCAGAAGAAGGTCGAGCAGCAGAACTACTCGATTCGAAAGAGGCTCCTGCAGTACGACGACGTGCTCAACCAGCAGCGGGAGGTCGTCTACGGCATCCGCAACGCGGCCATCCATGCGGAGCGCTCGAAGGAGATCATCTTCGAGCAGGTCGACGAGGAGGTCGCGAACCGCCTCGCGGTCGCCGGTTTCGGCGAGAAGGGCGGATCCAACCCCGCGGCCGTCGAGAGCTTCGTGGGGTGGGCCAACACGCATTTCCCGATCGGCCTCAAGGTCGAGGAGCTCGCCGGCGACGACGCCGGCGCGCTCAAGGCCGCGATCGTCGAGAGGATCAGGAAGGCCTACGCCGTCAAGGAGTCGCTGGAGATACCCGAGGCGCTCGGCGCGCTGGAGCGCTACGTGGTGATCAATGCGATCGACCACCACTGGCAGGAGCACCTGACCGAGATGGAGGAGCTGCGGCGCTCGATCGGCCTGCGCAGCTACGGCCAGAAGGACCCGCTCGTCGAATACAAGGGCGAGGCCTACCGGTTCTTCGAGGAGCTGATGATGAACGTGCGCCTGCAGATCTGCACGGGCCTTTTCCGCAGCGCGTCCAACCTTTCGGCCTTCGAGAACATGCTCTCGATCCTTGCCCGGAACGCCCGGACACAGGGGCCGGAAACCGCGGGGCCCGCGGCGGCGGCCGTCCCCGCGCCGCGCCCCCCGACCAGGGTCGGCCCCGGCGCCGCCGCGCCGCTTCCCCGGGCGGCCGAGCCGGAACTGCAGCTGCCCAAGGTGACCCTGCGCCGCGACACGCCCAAGGTGGGCCGCAACGATCCGTGCCCCTGCGGGAGTGGCAAGAAGTACAAGCACTGCCACGGCGCCTGAGGCACCCTCCGTGAGCCCGGATCCGTACGACCCCGTCCCGAGCTTCTGGGACCGGCACCACGAATGGATCGCGCCGGTGGTCGTTGCGCTCCTGTCGGCCTTCCTCCTGGTCGTCGCGTTTCCGCCGTTCAAGGCGCCCGAGGCCGCGTATGCCTGCCTAGCCCCAGGCGTCTTCTGGGCCTACCTGCGCCCCCGCCTCCGGGTCTACGCCTGGACGATGTTCGCGGCCCAGGCCGTGGCATGGACGATCAACCTGAGCTGGCTGCACCCGGTGACGTGGGTCGGCCTGCTCGTGCTCGGCCCGCTCGTCGGCGCGTGGACCGGCTCCTGGTACCTCGCCGCGTGGTGGACCATGCCGAGGATGCTGGGAAGGCCCACCCCCGTCCGGCTTTTCGCGATGCTGGGCCTGGCGGGGACCTGGGCGGTCATCGAATGGACCCGGACCTGGGTCTTCGGGGGATTCCCGTGGATGCCGCTCGCCGCGACCCAGTGGCAGATGAGGAGCGTGCTGCAGGTGGCCGCCTACACGGGCGCGGGCGGCGTGTCGTTCGTGGTCGTGGCGATGAACATCGGGCTCGCCGCCTTCGCGCACCGGCTTTTCCGGGAGGGCGAGGCCGGTCTGCGTCGGCGCAGCCAGGAGTTCCTGCTGGCCCTGTTCCTCCTCCTCGTGTGCTTCGCCGTCCTCGTCCAGGATTCCGTCAACCGGTCCCAGTTCACCGTGCCCTTCGCCCGGGTGGCGTTCGTCCAGCCGGACATCCCGGCGACCGTCAAGTGGGACCCCGCGAAGGCGCCCGAGATCATGCGGACGCTCTGGTCGACGACCCTTGCCGCCGCGGCCTCGAATCCCGACCTGATCCTTTGGCCCGAATCGACGACCCCGTTTCCGCTGAACGACGACCCCTCGATGAAGGCGTTCATCGAACAGCTCTCGGCCCGGGCAAAGGCGCCCATGCTCATCGGGGCGGAAGCCGTGGACCGGTCTGATCCGAGGCGCGTGGCCGCCTACAACGCCGCGTTCGTCGTCGATCCCCAGGTCGGCGTGCAGACGGCGTACTACGCGAAGCGCAGGCTGGTCCAGTTCGGCGAATACATCCCTCTGCGGCCCCTCTTCGGCTGGGTCGGGAAATTCGCGCCGCTGGGCGACGACTTCTCCGCGGGGACCAACCCGTCGCCCCTCGTCGTCCCGCTGAGGAAGGGCGCCGCGGCCTTGGGGGTGCTCATCTGCTACGAGGACCTTTTCCCCGAGCTCGCCCGGGACGAGGTGCGCCTGGGCGCGGACGCGCTCGTCGTCGTGACCAACGACGCCTGGTACGGCGAGGGCGCGGCCGCCTACCAGCACGCAGCCCATTCCGTCCTCATCGCCGTCGAGAACCGCCGGCCGGTGCTCCGGTGCGGCAATGCCGGCTGGAGCGGATGGATCGACGAATTCGGCAGCGTCCGGAAGGTTCTGACCGACGACAGCGGAAGCGTGTACTTCCGCGGCGCGTCGACCGTGGACGTGACGCGCGACCTGCGGTGGGTGGGGCGCGACAGCTTCTACGTCGAGCACGGGGACTGGTTCGTGCTTGTCTGCGCGTGCGTCGCCTTCCTGGCCACCGCGCTTCTGGGTACCCTCGGCGCCCCGCCCGCTTCGACGGGGGAATTGAAGAAATGAGCCGCATCGCCATCGTCGGGGACTATTCGGACCGGGTGACCGCCCACCGCGCGATTCCCAGGGCGCTCGAGCTCGCGCGCGAGCAGGCGGGCGCCGACGTCGACTGGGAGTGGGTGGGGACCCGGAAAATCGGCGACGCCGCGCGCGACCTTGCGGGATATTCCGCGTTATGGCTCGTCCCGGGGAGCCCCTACGAGAACACGGCCGGCGCGATCGACGCCGTCCGCTGGGCGCGCGAGGGCGGCCGGCCCTTTCTCGGAACGTGCGCGGGCCTGCAGCACGCGCTCATCGAGATCGCGCGAAACGTCGCCGGCATCGGGAATGCGGACCATGCCGAGACCAACCCGGATGGAAAGGAGCTCGTCGTGACGGCGCTCGCCTGCTCGCTTGTCGAAAAGACGGAGGTGATCCGGTTTTCCGAGGGAAGCCTCCTGCGCTCGGCCTATGGCAGGGAGAGCGCTACCGAGGGATACCGCTGCAATTACGGGATGAACCCCGCGTACCGTTCCGCGCTCGAGGCGGCCGGCCTCAGGTTCACGGCCTGGAGCGGCGCCTCCGATATCCGCGGCGCCGAGCTTCCCACGCATCCCTTCTTCGCCGGGGTGCTCTTCCAGCCCGAGCGCGCCGCGCTCAGGGGCGACGTGCCGCCCCTTGTCCTCGCGTTCCTGGAGGCCATGGGGTCGGCGGCCTAGGCCTCGACGACGGACACCGCCGGGGCCGAGAAGACGACGATCGCCACCCCGGCCACGACGATCGCGCTTGCCGCGTAGAATATCGCCGGGGGCACCTCGCCGAACAGGAGGTAGCCCATGACCCCGGCGAAGAGGAACTGGCTCGAGTTGCAGAGGCTGACGATCTGCCCCCGGATCCGGCGCATCGCCGAGTTGAGGAGGGAGTGGCCGCAGACGGTGGGGATCGCGGCGAGCCCGGCCATGATGGCCCATTCGCGCCCGGATCCGGCGTCAAAGGTGCGGATCCAGGGAAGCGACACGAGGAGGCACACGAGGGATGCCTGCCCGTAGACCGGGATCACGTAGAGCCAGACCGAGGGGAAGTCGCGGTTCCGCCGGCCGAGGGCAAGGTAGAAGGCGAACAGGAGCATCGAGGCGAAGCACACGGCATCGCCCGCAAGGCTGCCCCCGGCGCTGAGCGCGTCCTTGGCCGACAATACCAGCAGCCCGAGGATCGCGAGCACCGTTCCCGCAATCTCCGCCCGGTTGATCCGCTCGCTCGCGATCCAGAGAAGGAAGAAGGGAAGGGCGATCGGGACGAGGTTCACGATGAGGCTCGACTGGGCGACGGCCGTCATGCGGGCCCCGAGCGTCCACGAGATCATGTGGACCGAGAGGACCAGCGCGGGAAGCCTGGTGCGGCGCAGGTGATCCCGGGTGAATGCGGCGCCGTGCCGGCGCATCTCGAGGCGCAGGATGGGCGCCAGCAGGACGGCGGCGATCAGAAGCCGCAGGGCCGTGAGGACGAACGGGTTGGTCGTGCTCATCCGGATGAGGACCGCCGAGGTCGAGCACGCGAACACGCCCAGGAAAAGCAGCAGGTACCTCGCGAGCATGGGCCGAGACCATGCCAGACCGGGGCGCGGGATGGCAACCGAACGTTGTCCCGGCAGGGCGCAATGCCGCTTGAGAAGCGGGCGCGGTGGGGATTCCATGTGGGTCACCCCTCCCCATGAAAAGACTCCTCTGCATCCTCCTGTGCTCGGCCGCCGCCTCCATGGCCGCCGGCAACTACCGGAATTTCGGCGTGGCCGTCTATATCCCGGTCAAGATCGTCAACAGCTTCGCCGACCCGGGTGTCCTGCAGTCCCAATGGGAGGCCATCAGCAGCCAGGTCAAGGTGGACAAGGTCTACATCGAGGTCCAGCGCGACCGGGTCCTGGCCGATGACAAGCTCCTCGAGGACGTGAAGAAGTTCTTCACCGACCGGGGTGTCCAGGTTGCGGGCGGCAGCGCGTTCTCCGACAACGTGTCGGACCAGTACACGTCGTTCTGCTACACCGACCCGGCCGACCGCGACTTCGTGAGGAAGACCTGCGAGCTGGCCGCGCGCCATTTCGACGAGTTCATCCTGGACGACTTCTTCTTCGTCACCACGAAGCGCGACTCGGACATCGCGGCCAAGGGGGACCGGTCGTGGACCGATTTCAGGCTGGACCTCATGGACGAGACGGCCGCGACCCTCGTCGTGAAGGCGGCCAAGGCCGTCAACCCGAGGATCAAGGTCGTCATCAAGTTCCCGAACTGGTACGAGCACTTCCAGGGCCTCGGCTTCGACCTGGACAAGGAGCCGAGGATATTCGACGGCATCTACACGGGAACCGAGACGCGCGATCCCGTCTACACGGACCAGTACCTCCAGCAGTATGAGAGCTACCAGATCATCCGCTATTTCGAGAACATCAAGCCCGGCGGAAACGGCGGCGGGTGGGTGGACACCTATGGCGCGCGCTATGTCGACCGCTACTCCGAGCAGCTCTGGGACACCATGTTCGCGAGGGCCCGCGAGATGACGCTCTTCAACTGGAACCTCCTCCTTGCGGCGGCCCAGCCGGGCGACAGGAAGGAATGGGAGCAACTTCAGACGAGCCTGAACTACGAAGCGGTCGCGAGGGACTACCATCCCGGCGGCGCGGCGTCGTCGCCCACGCCCTCATGGGCCACCGTCGCCGGGGTTTCCCTCAGGCAGGTTGACGCGGTCCTCGGAAAGCTCGGAAACCCGATCGGGATAGCGAGCTACAAGCCCTATCAGTCCACCGGGGAGGACTTCCTGCACAACTACATCGGGATGATCGGCATCCCGATAGACCTGCACCCGGAATTTCCGGTGGATGCGAGGCTCGTCCTCCTGACCGAGTCCGCGAAATTCGATCCCGGGATCGTGGCCAAGATCAAGAGGCAGCTCGAGGACGGCAAGTCCGTGGTCATCACCTCGGGCCTCCTGCGGGCGCTCAAGGGCAAGGGGATCGAGGGCGTCTGCGAGACCGAGGTGACCGACAACAAGGTGCTCGCGACCGACTTCTCGACGGGAATGGGCGCGGGCGACCGCACGGACCTCGGGGCGGCCGAGCGGAAGCCGCCGATCCTATTCCCCGAGGTTCGCTTTCTGACGAACGACGCGTGGGGGCTGGTGAGCGCTCTTGAGAATGGCAACGGATACCCGATCATGCTGATGGACCGGTACGCCAGGGGGTCCTTCTACGTGTGGGCGATTCCGGACAACTTCCGCAACCTGTACGCGCTGCCGCCCGACGTCACCAGCGCGATCAAGGACGTCGTGATGAGGGACTTCTTCGTCCGGGTCGACGGCCCAAGCCAGGTTTCGCTCTTCGCCTACGACAACGGCACGTTCGTCGCCGAGTCGTTCCTGCCGGGCCAGACCGTCGTGAAGGTCACGGTGGACGGCGAATACTCGAAGCTCCGCAACCTTGAGACGGGCGGCGTCATAGCGTCCTACGTCCCGGAGGCTCCCAAGGCGCCCCGCCGCCACCGCGCGGGCCAGGACGCGTCAAAGAAATCTCATTTCCTTGTTCCGCTCATGCCGCACAGCTACGCGGCATTCGCCATCGAGAAATAGGGCGTCCGCCCTACCAGTCCGGCAGGTAGACCGGCTCGCAGAGCCCGTACGGGTTGAAGAATCCCTTCCCGCGGTACTCGCTGAATCCGACCCCGATCGTGAATTTGCCGGAGGGATCGGTGACGAACAGGTCCATCGATGTCCCGTAGAAGCTCGACCCGTGGCTGCCGCCTCCGACCGTGAGGGACAGATCGCCATGCACCTCGACGGAGAGCGGCGCCGAGACCAGGCTGGCGGGCGGAGGCGGGGCGGCGGGGCGCGCGTAGGTGAAGGCCTGCGAGGGCGGCGGCCCCATGGCGATCGCGCGGGCCGCCAGCCGATCAAGGGTTGAGCGCTCCTTGTCGGAAAGCAGGCCGATTCCCGCAGCCGCGCGCTCCTGCGCGGAATGCCGCGCAAGGAAGGCGGACGAGAAGCCCGTGACACCGCCCTGTCGCGCGAGCGTCACATCGCGCCCCACCAGCCCATCGAGGGCCGCCAGCTGCGCGGCCGTGAGCCTTGTGATTCCGCATGCGGCCTTTTCCTCCGCCGAAAGCCCGTCGC
>Ga0302325_10000659_pt1 | contig 93165 bp, 77 predicted proteins | sample Palsa_T0_2_FD_201948 | JGI IMG/M metagenome (GOLD analysis project Ga0302325, IMG submission 201948) | Peat permafrost microbial communities from Stordalen Mire near Abisko, Sweden - Palsa_T0_2 | ecosystem: Environmental > Terrestrial > Soil > Palsa > Peat permafrost | place: Sweden: Abisko...
GCCCCTGGCCGATGCCATGGTCGCCGAAGTGGTCGCCGTGCCGACCCGCGGGATCGAGCGGTGGCTGACCCAGCAGCTCTCGCTGCGGCTCGGCGCCGGGGCCGGGCGGACCGACGGGGTCTGCGCCAACATGGACTTTCCGTTCCCCGGCCGACTCGTGGGCGCGGCGCTCGCGGGGGCATCGGGCGTCGATCCCGAAACGGACCCCTGGCAAGCGGCTCGGTCGGTGTGGCCTCTGCTCGAGGTCGTCGACGAGTGTCTCCCTGAGCCGTGGCTGGCACCGCTCGCCTCGCACCTGCGCAACGCCGGACCGGCGGGGGAGAGTCGTCGGCTGGCGGCCGTGCGCCATCTCGCCGACCTCTACGACCGGTACGGCGTGCACCGGCCCCAGATGCTCCGCGCCTGGGCGGAGGGGGGTGACGCTCCGGCGTCGGCGGGCGACCGTTGGCAGGCTGAGTTGTGGCGCCACCTGCGCCGCCGGATCGGCACGCCGAGCCCGGCCGAACGGTTGGAGGAGTCGTGCGACCGGCTCCGCGTTGATGCCGACCTCGTCGGCCTGCCGGAGCGGGTGTCGCTCTTCGGTCTCACCCGTCTTCCGGCCAGCTATCTGGAGGTGTTGGGAGCGATGTCGGTGACGCGGGACATCCACGTGTTTGCCCTTCATCCGTCGCCGGCCCTGTGGGATCGCGTCGCCGCCCGACCGTTGCCGACATCACTTCTCCGGGTAGCGGATCCGACCACCGCCGATGTCGCCAACCCCCTCCTCGCGTCGTGGGGTCGCGACGTGCGCGAGATGCAACTGGTGTTGCGGGCGGGCGTCGGTGGTGAAGGTTGGGTCGACCATCACGGAGGGGGCGACGCCGTCGTTGAGGGCGCGACGCTCCTCGGACGGGTGCAGGCCGATGTCCGCGCTGATCGTCGGCCGGAGGCCGACGCCCGTCCCGAGCTCGATCCGGATGACCACAGCATCTGGATCCATGCCTGCCACGGACGGGCCCGTCAGGTGGAAGTGCTGCGCGACGCCATCCTGCATCTGCTCGCGGGCGATCCCGAGCTGGAGCCGCGCGACATCATCGTGATGTGCCCCGACATTGAGACCTTCGCCCCTCTCATCCACGCCACGTTTGGCGCGACCGAGGACGACAGTGAGGTGTCGTCCGACGTGGGCATGCCGGACCTCCGGGTGCGGCTGGCCGATCGCTCGCTCCGCCAGACCAACCCGTTGCTCGGCACCGTCGCTCAACTGCTGGACCTGGCGACGGCGCGGATCACAGTCACCCAACTGCTCGACCTGGCCGGTCGTCAACCCGTTGGGCGGCGCTTCGGATTCAATGACGACGACCTGGCCCGGGTCGAAGAATGGGTGGCCGCGGCGGGGATCCGATGGGGACTCGACGGTGCCCATCGAGCGCCGTGGGAGATGCAGCGGTTGAGCGCCAACACCTGGCGGTCCGGGCTCGATCGCATCCTGCTGGGCGTGGCGATGGCCGACGAGGGCCAGCGGCGCTGGGGTGGCGTGCTGCCTCTCGACGACGTGGACAGCGGCGACATCGACCTGGCCGGCCGGCTGGCCGAATTCGTCGACCGGGTTGCCGCCGCGGTGACCGCGCTCAGGGGTCTCCGGCCGGTGGCGGAGTGGGCGGCGGCGCTCGCCGATGCCGCCGACAGCCTGACGGAGACATCCGGTGCCGAGGCTTGGCAGCGCGCCCAGCTCTCCCGCTTGCTCGATGACGTCGTTGCCGAGGCGACCTCGACCTCCGAATCAAGCGGGGCACTGCTTGGCGTCGTCGACATCGTCGGCCTCCTGGGCGACCGGCTCAAAGGGCGCCCCACCGGGGTCAACTTCCGTACGGGCCACCTCACGATCTGCACCCTTGTCCCCATGCGATCAGTGCCCCACAAGGTCGTCTGCTTGCTCGGGATCGACGACGGTGTGTTCCCGCGCGGCCTGCCCCGCGATGGTGACGATCTGATCTTGGCCGCGCCCCAGATCGGCGACCGTGATTCGCGCAGCGAGGACCGGCAACTTTTGCTCGACGCCCTTCTTGCCGCGACACACAACCTGGTCATCACCTACACGGGCCGGGATGAGCGAACCAATGCCTACCGGCCGCCGGCTGTGCCGGTCGGTGAGCTTCTCGATCTGATCGACGCGACGGTCAGCACTGCCGATGGCTCGCGGGCGCGCCATGGCGTGGTCGTGCACCATCCGCTGCAACCATTCGACTCCCGCAACTTCGACGTGGGGGCGTTGGTCGGAGGGAGACCGTGGAGCTTCGACACCGTCAACCTGAGCGGCGCCCAGGCGGCGCGCCGGGCCCGACCTCGGGCGACCCCCTTCCTCGACGCGCCCCTGCCGGACCTCGACACGCGAACTGTGGAGCTCGACCAACTCGAGCGCTTCGTCCGTCATCCCGTCGGTGCCTTCCTTCGCCGGCGACTCGGGGTGACCTTCGCCGACTTCTCACACGACCCTGACGACGCCCTCCCCATCGACTTGGACGGTCTCCAGGAATGGCAGGTCGGCGAACGCCTCCTCGCCGCCCGTCTCGCCGGTGCCGATCCGCAGGCCTGCGTCGCCGCCGAACGAGCCCGCGGCCTGCTACCTCCCGGTGCTCTCGCCGCCCCGATCCTCAATCGAATCGGCGGCTACGTCGAGGACATCGTCGGGGCGGCCCGTCTCGACGACCCCGCCCGTTCACTCGACGTCAACGTGACGCTGGCTGACGGCACGTCCATTGTCGGCAGTGTCCCCGACGTGCGGGGCGATCTCATCCATCGGATCACCTACTCGCGACTCGCGCCCAGTCACCGGCTCGTCGCGTGGGTGCGCTTGCTTGCTCTGACCGCGGCCAGGCCCGAGCGTCCGCTGGCGACGATCACCATCGGGCGCGCCCGCTCGGAACACTCGCGCCGCAGGATCTCAACCGCCGCCGTCGAGCCGTTGGCGGTAGGTAGCGCCGACCGTGCGACGATCGCGCTGAGCCAACTGGCCAGCCTTGTCGATCTCTATCGGCGGGCCATGCGCGAGCCCCTCCCGTTGTATGACAAGACGTCGGCCGCGTGGGCCGAGGCCGTCCGCCTCGGGCGTCCGCCGGAGGACGCGGCCGCTCGCCAATGGACGTCCGACCAGTTCGCGGCGGAGGACGCCGACCCCGCCCATGTCCTGGTGCTCGGAGGGGTCGCGCCGATAGGAGCTCTGCTGGCTGACGGGCCCCGACCCGACGAACGCACGCCACTTTGGGACCCGGACGAATCCACCCGACTGGGGCACTATGCCCGTCGGCTCTGGGACGGCCTTCTCGCGTTCGAAGAGGTGACGGATCGGTGAGCGCGGTCGGCGGCGACCCGCCGCCCTTTGACGTCTGCGGTCCACTCCCCACTGGCGTCACCCTGCTCGAGGCGAGCGCGGGGACAGGCAAGACGTTCACCATCGCGGCCCTCGCCGCGCGCTACGTGGCCGAGGGCACCCCGCTTGACCGCCTGCTGGTTGTGTCCTTCACGAGGAACGCCACCTTTGAGCTCCGGGCCCGGGTGCGAGACAGATTCGTGGACACGGCCAAGGCGCTGAGCCTGGCCGTCGAGGCGCCGACGCCGGCACTCACTGATCCCGTCGCCGCCCTGCTCGCGTCGGGTGGACGCGAACTGACCGAGGTGCGTCTAGCGCGGCTGGCCGCGGCGATCGCCAACTTTGACGCGGCGACGATCGAGACGACCGACGGCTTCTGTCGTCTCGTCCTCTCGGGACTCGGCACCGCCGGTGAGGTCGAGCCCGCGGTCAGCTTCGTGCCTGACGTTCGCGATCTGCTGGCCGAGGTCGTTGACGACTTGTACGTACGCCGCTTCTGGCAAGGCGACGATGCCCCGCCTTTCAGTCGTCGAGAAGCGCTCCGCATTGGCGAGGCCGTGCTCAACAATCCGTCGGCCCGGATCCTGCCGCCCCTGAGCGATGAGCGTTCGGCGTCGGCCATGCGCCGCCGACTCGCGGGTCGGATTCGAGACGAGATCGATCATCGCAAGCGCGTCCGCCAGCTTCTGACCTACGACGATGTCCTCACCCGGCTCGACCGGACCCTGGCCGTCGATAACCAGGGCGACATCGCGTGCGAGAAACTGAGAGACCGCTGTGACGTAGTCCTCGTCGATGAGTTCCAGGACACCGACCCCATCCAGTGGGACATCCTGCGACGCGCCTTCGGCTCCGGCGCCACCACGCTCGTGTTGATCGGCGATCCGAAGCAAGCCATCTACGGATTTCGCGGCGCCGACGTCTACGCCTATCTCGAAGCCGCCGACCTTGCCGCGACCAAGGCCACGCTCGACGTCAACTGGCGCAGCGACCAGGGGCTGATCGACGCCTACGACGGGCTTTTTGGCGTCAGCCAACTCGGTCACCCGGGGATCGCCTACCGCAAGGTGCGGGCCGCGCCGGCCCATATGCGGGCCCGCCTGGTCGGCGCGCCGATCAACCCGGCGCTGCGCGTGCGCGTGGTCGAACGCGATCAGGTCGAGCGCACCTACAACGGCTACGCAAACGTCGGCTCGTCCCGTGCCCTCATCGCGGCCGATCTGGCGGCCGACCTCGTCGCCCTGTTGTCTTCCGGTGCCGAACTAGAGCATCGCGGGCCCGACGGCGGGCAGCTCGGTCGGGAGCGCGTCCGTCCCGCCCACGTCGCTGTCCTCCTTCGATCAAATCGGGATGCAGCCGTGGTCCGCGACGCGCTTCACGCCGCCGGCCTCCCCGCCGTCATCAGCGGGGCGGGCAGTGTCTTCGCGACCGCGCCGGCGACGGAGTGGCTGCGTCTGCTCGAAGCCCTCGAACGCCCGACGGCCAGGGATCGGGCGACGGTCGTGGCCCTCAGCTCATTCATCGGATGGACGGCCGGCCAGGCCGCCATGGCGAGCGACGAGGAGTGGGAAGACCTCCACTGGCGCCTCCATCGGTGGGCGGCGCTGCTACGAGATCGGGGCGTCGCCCCTCTGTTGGAGAACATTGCCGTTTCGCAACTCCTCCCTTCCCGCATACTCAGCCGCGTCTCCGGCGAGCGGTTCCTGACGGACCTCCGTCATGTCGGCCAGTTGCTTCACAGCGCCGAAGTCGGGGAAGACCTTGGTCCCACCGCGCTGACCGCCTGGCTCCGCCGGCGCATCGCCGAAGCGGCACGGGACAGTCGCGACACGACCGACGAGGACCGGAGCCGTCGGCTGGACTCTGACGCCGAGGCTGTGTCGGTGTTGACGATCCATCGGAGCAAAGGGCTGGAGTTCCCCATCGTCTACTGCCCGTCCCTGTGGGACGGGTGGAGTCCCGACCCCGACATACCTGTGTTCCACGATCCCGACGCCGACGACGCCCGCTCGATCGACGTGGGTGGGGACGGGTCGGATTACGGGGCCCACTGCCGGCTGGAGGCCGTTGAACAGCGCGGAGAGGACCTGCGCCTCCTCTATGTCGCGCTGACTCGCGCCAAGCATCAGGCCGTGCTCTGGTGGGCAGGCGCATGGAACAGTGGCCGGTCGCCCCTCGGCCGTCTCCTCCTCTGCACGGACGAGGCGGGTCTCGTCGGGCCTGGCGTCAAGGAGCCACCGTCCGAGGCGGCCGTTCGGGCTCGGGTCAGCGAGATACCGGGCGTGAGCGTGGAGGGCGTCGTTGTCGACGAGGTCGCGTCGTGGGCCGGCGATCAGGCACCCACGGCTCAACTGGAAGCGGGCATATTCACCCGTCAGATCGACCGACAGTGGCGGCGGACGTCCTACTCCGGGATCACGAGCGCGGCGCATGAGCCACGGGTCGGGAGCGAGGCCGAGGGCCGTGTCGTCACCGATGAGGAGGCCGGGGCGTTCGTGGGTGGCGCCCCCGATGACGTTGACCCGGCGCTGCGCCACGCGCCGCTGTGGCTCGCGGGGATGCCTGGCGGCGCGACCGTCGGCACGATCATCCACTCGGTCCTGGAAGGCACGGACTTCACGGCCGTCGACCTGCCCGATCGACTGCGAGCCGGGATCGAGGCCGAGCTCGCGCGTCGTCCGGTCGATCTCGGTGACCTCGACGCGGTCATCGCCGGGCTGGTCGCCATGATCTCCTCGCCTCTCGGTCAGGCCGTCGGCGACGTTCGTCTCCGCGACGTCGGACCGTCCGATCGTCTCGATGAGTTGGACTTCGAGCTGCCGCTCGTTGGCGGCGACATCCCCTCGGCCGAACTTTCCCTTGCTGACGTCGCCGACCTGCTGCGTCGTCATGTTGACCCCGATGACCCGCTCGCTGGCTATGCCGATCGGCTTGCTGATCCCGCTCTCGAGCCGACCCTGCGCGGCTACCTGTCGGGCAGTCTCGATCTCGTGTTGCGGCTGCCGGGACCCCGGTTCGCGGTGGTCGACTACAAGACCAATTGGCTGGGAGACGAGTCCCTGACCGCGTGGCACTACCGGCCTTCCGCCCTGGCGACGGAGATGCGGCGGGCCCACTACGAGCTCCAGGCCCTCCTCTACACCGTCGCGTTGCATCGGTATCTCCGTTGGCGGCTTCCGGGATACTCGGCGGCGCGCAACCTGGCGGGCGCGCTGTATCTCTTCGTTCGGGGGATGAGCAGCCCGGAGCCCGTGGTCGTCGGCGGCCAGCCTTGCGGGGTGTGGTCGTGGCAGCCGCCGGCGTCGTTGATCGAGGCGCTGAGTGACCTGCTCGATCGGGGAGCGACGTGAGTGTCGTCGAGGGTGACTGGCGCCTGGCTTCGGCCGCTCCGGGGTTGCTGCGCGAGTTCAACATTGCCGGCGTGCTGTCGCCGGCCGACGTCCACGTGGCTCTCCGGTTGGGCGCGCTCGGCGGGGTGCAGGACGAGTCGGTCCTGCTTGCTGCCGCGCTCGCCGTCCGGGCACCACGGCTCGGTCATGTGTGCGTCGACCTCATCACCATCGCGTCGACGGTGATCAGTGACCGCGACATCCCTGTCGACGTTGGAGCTCTGCCGTGGCCAGGTGCCGACTGGGTTGACCGGGTGGCAACCAGCGCCTTGGTGGGCCCGGGCCGCCCGTTGCGGCTATGGGGCGACGCTCTGTACCTGGACCGCTACTGGTCGGACGAGAGCGAAGTGGCCGCCGACCTTCTTGATCGGTCGGCGTCGGAGGCGCCCGACGTCAATGTCGAGTTGTTGCGCGCCGGGGTGACCGCGTTGTTCGGCCCCGCGGGGGACGGGCCCGACCTTCAGCGGGTGGCCGCGGCTGCCGCCGTCCTGCGCCGGTGGGTTGTGATCGCCGGCGGGCCCGGAACGGGCAAGACGACGACGGTCGCCCGGGTGCTCGCCCTCCTTGACGCTCAGCGTCTCGCCGCGGGCGGGGGACCATCGCTGGTGGCCCTCGCGGCCCCGACCGGACGCGCCGCCGCCCGTCTCCAGGAGTCGGTCCATGTCGAGGCGGGCCAGCTACCCATAGACGCCGGCACGCGACAGCGCCTCCTGGGGCTAGCCGGCGTGACCTTGCACCGACTCCTGGGATGGACGCCGACCCAAACCCGGTTTCGGCACAACCGCCTCAACCGCCTTCCCCACGACGTGATCGTCGTAGACGAGACGTCGATGGTGTCGCTGTCGCTCATGGCTCGCCTCGTCGAGGCTGTGCGGCCTGATGCCCGGCTGGTCCTCGTCGGGGATCCCGAGCAGTTGGCTTCCGTCGAGGCCGGCGCCGTCCTGGGTGACCTCGTCGGCCCCGCCATTCGGGGGCTGCGCATGAGGGAGGCGTCGCGGCGCGTGCTCTCCCGTGCCGCTGATCAGGAGGTCGTAGCGAGCGAGCCGCACCTGCTGGGCGGGTCGGGGGCTGAGTCGGGGGCTGGGTCGGGGGCTGGGTCGGGGGCTGGGTCGGGGGCTGGGTCGGGGTCTGGGTCTGCGACTCCGGTGGGCGATGGGATCGTCGTCATACGGCGGGTCCACCGCTACGGCGGTGACATCGCTCGCTTGGCTGAAGCCATCCAGCGAGGTGACGCCGACGAGACGATCACTGTGTTGAGCGCCGGCGGGCCGGGCGTGGGTTGGGTGTCTCTTGACATCAGTGGTGGGGCCGAAGTCAGCGCCGGCGCCGCGGGTCTGGGGGAGGCGAAGGCGGCGGCGGTCGCCGCGGGTCGGCGGGTGGTCGAGGCGGCTCGGGCTGGGCGGGCGGCCGAGGCCATTGAGGCGCTTGGAGCTTTTCGTCTTCTCTGCGCCCATCGGCGGGGACCGGCCGGCGCTGCCACGTGGGTGGCTCGGGTTGAGGGCTGGCTGGGAGCGGAGATCGGCAGCGTCCGGGGCTGGTATGTGGGCCGGCCAGTCCTGGTGACCGCCAACGACTACAGCCTCCGCCTGTTCAACGGCGACACCGGCGTCGCCGTTGCTGCCGAGGGCGGGCGGATGGTCGCCGCCTTCCAGCAGGGCGACCAGATCATCGAGGTCAGTCCCAGCCGCCTCGCCACCGTCGACACCGCGTATGCCATGACCATCCACAAGGCTCAGGGTTCGCAGTTCGGCTCGGTGGCCGTCCTACTTCCGGCGCCTGAGTCGCCCATCTTGACGAGGGAGCTGTTGTACACGGCGGTGACACGGGCGCGGACCCGGGTGATTGTCGTTGGCACCGAGGAGGCGATTCGCGTGGCGGTCGGCCGGCCCATCGCCCGGTCGTCGGGCCTCGGTCGCCGCCTGTGGGGGTCGTGACGGCCCGTCGGCGTGGGCTGGCTACGCCGGGCGGTCGGTGGGAAGCGACGACGTTTGTCGCGAAACTCGCGGCCGTGGGACGCAAACGTCCTGGTGGCGGGTGAGGAAGGCGTCGAGTTTCGCGACGAAAGGCGGCGCGGCGGTGGGCGCCCGTCCGCGCCGGCTGCGCGATGTTCGTCGCGAAACTCGCGGCCGTGGGACGCGAACGTCCTGGTCGCGCGTGAGGGAGGCGTCGAGTTTCGCGACGAAGGCGCCCCCCGTGGCAGGCGCGCCGGGGTCGCGCCGGCCCGCGCCCGCGCCCGCGCCCGCCCCGTGCCAGCCCGCGCCCGCGCCCGCGCCGCGCTGCCTGGGGGGACAGCCTCAGAGCGTGTGAGCCGCCTCGACGTCGATGCCCTCGGCGATCGATGCGAAGCCGGGCCGCCGCCGCAGGGCGTGGTAGAAGTCGGCGAAGGCAAAAAAGCCCATCTCGTGGCGCACCAACGTCAACAGTGTCTCGGCGAACGCCGGCCCGTGCCCGGCATCACCGGCGACGAGCAGGTGGGCCAGCTCGTGGAGGACCGTGGCCTGGTTGAGAGCCCGGGCCGCCACCAGGACGACCCCCTCCGTGGGCCGCCCGTCGGGCCCGTCGCCGTCGAGCGGCTGGCATGTCGACCACACCGATCCCGAACCCCGCCGCTCGACGACGCCGCGCACAAACCATGGCCACCGGTCGAAGAACCACTCCGAGTTGATCAACTCGTCCACAGACGCCTGGGCGTCGGCCAGGCGCCGCCAGCGACGGGCCACGCGGTCGATCGTCTCGGCCTCGGCGGAGTAGAGGTCAGCCTGGCCACGACCAAGCCGCCGGGTACCAGGCACCCGACCTAGGCGCTGAGGCTTCGGGGTGACCCGCCGATGGAGCCCCGGGCCAGGCTGGCCCGGCTCCCAGCGGCTTGACCTGGGGCGAAGCCCGACCAGCTTTGGAGCCGAACGCTGCGATGCACCGATCGCGTCAACGGGTGGCGGACCTTGAACTCGCTCTCAACCTGCTCCCGCTTGGCCACCAAGACGAGCGCCACCGACACCGAGGCCGTCGATGGCATCGAGAGGCCGGCCTCCATGGCTGCCCGCACGTCGGCCCGACGCTGGTCGTCGCGGCTCGACTGGGCCGCGGCCACTGCCTCCCGCCGGGCCTTCTGCAACCGCCGGTTGATCTCGGCGACGAACCCCTGGACGAAGCCGACCGCGAACGTCCGGCCATGCACCCCGGCCGGCTTGTAGCGCATCCCGGCCAGGAGGGCACTCGCCATCTGCACCTCGAGTGAGCGTGAGAGCGTCTCGACCCACTCGACGTCGGCCGGGTAGCCGACGATGTCGATGCGCTTGCGGCCGCCACCCAGGCTGTCGTAGATCGCTCGGCAGTCGTTGGCCCGGGCCACGGCGTTGACGAGGGTGACCTTGTGGGTGGCGTAGGGGTTGCTCAGGATCCAACCCTTCTCGATCACCTGATCCGCCCGGCTGGCATCGGTGATCATGGCCAGGTCGATGGAGTACTTCGACATCAACTCCTGCGCCTTCATGGTGAACGACTGCGCTTCCTCGGCCGTCACCGATGGATCCTCGGCCTGCGCCAGCAGCTTGCGCACCGTGTCGGCCACGTCGGTCTTGGCTTTGCGGAAGGTTTTGGCTGTGTGGAAGGTTTTGGCTGTGTGGAAGGCGGTGGGGTCTGAAGGCGTGCTCATCTCCTTCATCCTTGCCGCCCCCTCTGACAGTCGGCGCGGACCGAGCCTCGGACTAAAGTTCACAACATGCTCTATGTGTTCGGCTTCGAGCAGATCGGTGTGGTGGTCGGCGATCTCTACTTTGTCGACCCTGACCCCGACAAGGGCCAGGAGGGAGCCGAACGTGGCGTGCGCCTCGAGGTGCGCATGCTGGACCGCGAGCCACTGAAGGGTTCGATCTACTCGGCTACCCCCATCAACATCGCCCAGCCCATCTGGAGGGCGGACCTGTTGGAGTCGATCGACGGCCCGATCGGCACCTTCGACCGGACCCATCACCACCCGGCGTTCACGGGATGGGAGCCTGGAGGGCGGCGCTTCGTGCCGGACCTGTCGGCCGATCCCCTCGGTTTCGTCGCCCGGCGGCTGGCCGATCTGCGCCTGCTCCTGACGGAGGCCAAGCTCCCCGCCAAGGAGGTGGAGGATCTCGTGGAGGTGGACGGCGAGGCCCTGCGCGCCGCCGTGCCCGAGGTCATGGACGCCGTGCGCCGCCTGCTGACCGGCATAGCCGCCGGCGAGCTGGCCGTCGCCCCGCCCAACTCGCCGGTCACGACTGAGGAAGAGCCGGACGTCTACATCCTGGCTCGGTCGGGCTGGCTCTAGCCGGCCACGCCGAGGGCGTCGGCGAGGGCTAGGAAGTCGGGGGCGACGACATCGAAGGTCGGATCAGGCGACGGGGGTTGAGGGCCGGCCGAGCCCCATTCCAAGGGACGGGGAACGTAGCCCGTTCGCAGCCCGGCTTCTTGCGCACCACGCAGGTCGGTCCTGGGGTCGGCCTTGTAGACATCAAAGAGGAGTGCCTTCACGAGCGGTCCTTGCGGGCCCGGCTGGGGGCGACCCGCGGTGGCTCGCCCGGCATCTTCGGATAGACCGGCGGCCATGGGGCATCGGTGAGGCCGTTGGCGGTGTCGCGCTCGTGAAGGGCGAGCAGCGGTGCGAGTGACTGGGGATCGGCGTTCATGGGCTCCCACGGATCGCCATCGCGAGCGACCCGCTGCGGGACGGTCCGGACGGTGAGCTCGTCGGGCACGATCGCGTCCAGCTCCTCCCAGGCGAAGGGCGTGGAGACCTGGGCGCCGGGGCGGGCTCGCACCGACCACGCGCCGAAGATCGTCTTGTGTGGCGCGTTTTGGTTGAAGTCGACGAAGACCCGTGCGCCGCGCTCCTCCTTCCACCACGCCGCCGTGACCAGATCGGGCCGGCGTCGCTCGAGCTCGCGGGCGACGGCCACTGCCGCGCTGCGCACTTCATAGGACGTCCATTCGGGCCGGAGTCTGACGTAGATGTGAATGCCGCGATTGCCCGTGGTCTTGGGCATGCCGACCACGCCGGTCTCCTCCAGGAGGGCGTGGACCTCGGCCGCGGCCTCTTGCAGCATGGGGAAGTCCACGCCTGGGGACGGGTCGAGATCGATGCGCAACTCGTCGGCGTGCTCCGGGTCGGCCGCCTTGGTGGGCCAGACGTGAAAGCCGAGGCAGGCAAGGTTGACGGCCCAGATGACATGGGCGAGGTCGGCGATCACCAGCGCCTCGGACGTGGTCCCGTTGGGCGTACTGACCGTCGAGGTCTGGATCCAGTCGGGCCGGCTCTCCGGCACCCGCTTCTGGAAGAACGATGACCCGCCTGCCCCGTGCGGGAAGCGTTGCAAGAGCACGGGGCGCCCGCCCATGGCGGCGAGCAGCGGAGTGCTCACCGACTCGTAAAAGCGGACAAGGTCGAGCTTGGTCTCTTGATGGGTGTCGAAGAAGACCTTGTCCGGGTTGGTGATCACGACCTCCCGGCCGGCCACCTCGATGACGATGCCCTCGTCGGCCACGCCGGCAAGCTACTTCCCGCCCGGTCGGGCCCGCGAACAAACCCCCCCTGCGGATCGGACAGGATGGTGGCTGGCCCGAGGGAGAGGCGAAAGATGCCGCATGGGTGAGGCCGCGCCTCCCACGCAGAGTCGAGGACCCTCCTCGGTCAAGGCCGCGACCTCCGCGGGCGCGATCACCATGATCTCGCTGTGCTTCGCCAACGGGCTCCAGGGCGGCGAGATCCAGGCGTTCGCCCAGTCCACCGAGTCGCTGAAACATGCGTTCCACGTGAGCGACTTCGCCCTTGGCGTCGTGCCATTCTCCATGGCCATCGTGGGCAACTTCGCATCGGTGCCGATCGCGGCCCTGTGCAGTCGCTTCCCGCGGACGCGGGTCCTGGCCGGCATGTTCGCCCTCTGGGCCGTCCTGCTCGGCCTGACGGCGATGACGCCCCGGTTCGAGTTGCTCGGCCTCTCATCCGCCGGCTTCCTCCTCTTTGTGATCTTCCGGGTGATGACATCGGCCACCGAGGCCACTGACCCCGCCGCCCTCCCGCTCATCGCCGACTACTGGCCCGTCGAGGAGCGGGCCGCCAAGGTCGGCATCTTCAACGCGGGCGCTGCTGTCGGCGCCTTCGGTGGCATCATTGCCGCCGGCGTCATCGTCGACGCATACGGCTGGCGGTGGGTGTTTGCCATGTGGGTGCCGATCGGCCTCATCGGAGCCGCGCTCGTCGGCTCCCGCCGCGAGCCGATCACCGGCAACCAGGACGCGGCCTACGGCGACCGGCTGGCGGCGTCATTGGACCCCGAGGAGATCCTCCATGATCCGGTGCTCGCCGAGCTGATCGACCCCGGGACCGCGCACATCGCCTCCCGACCGCCGCCCCCGCCGCCCGCTGAAGGTGACCGCTGGGCCGTCGTTCGGACGATCGTGGCCCTCAAGACCTTCCGCTGGGCCGCCCTCGGCATCGCCCTCACCATGGTGATGCAGCAAGGTCTGGCCAACTGGGGGATCGCCTACTTCAAGCGCACATTCGGGTTGGACGGTGCCCAGGCGGGCGCCATGGCGCCGGTGCTCGGCGTGGGCACCTTCCTCGGCATCCTGGGGGGCGGATTCCTCGCCGACAAGATGCTCAAGCGAGGCATGGTCCGCGCGCGTGTCCGCGTCACGATCATCGGCTATGTCGGCGCCGCGGTCGCCTTCGGCCTGGCGTACAGCACGCGCAACATCGTGATCGCCGCGCCGTTCCTCGGTCTTGGCGGCTTCTTCGGGGCCCTGCCGACCGGGCCACAGGTGGCGTTGTTGATGGACGTCACCCCGGCCAACCTGCGCTCGCAGACGGCGGCGGCCACCAACGTCCTCTACGCCGTGTCCGCCATCGGGCCGCTCCTGGTCGGTGGCCTCTCGACCCTCTTCGGCGACAATCTGCGCCTGGCCCTGTGGTGCGTCACCCCCTTCTACCTGATCGGCGCCGTGCTCTTCGTCGTCGCGTCGCCGACGTATGTCGAGGATGTCGCCATGGTTGTGGCCGATGCCGAGGGTCGCGTCGAGGTGCTGGACGCCGCCGAGGACCAGGACTAGCTCCGGGGCGGGTTGATGGTCTTGCGGTACACGAAAAACACCCGACCGACCATCCCACCGACTTTGGCGTAGGGGACGATCGGGCCGACCCAGGACACCTCGATCTTGCGGTAGCCGGCGGCGTGCATGTGGCGCAGGCCGCTGACGAGTAGGCCGACCCCCGCCCCCTTGCCCAGCAGGTCCAACCGGACGGCGACCGGACCGAGAAGGCCACGACGGGTGACGTTCCACGCGCAGAATCCGCTGAGCCCCGCGGCGTCGCGCTCGATGACGAGCGTCCCCTTGTGCAGCGCCCGGAGCACCTCGAGTCGCCAGTTGGGCCACTGGGCCGCCATGAAGGCGTCGACCTCGTCGTGGTCATGCGGGGAGGCGATGACGGGGCCCTCGATCGCCGACGGCAGGTCGGTGAGGTCGACATCCATGTTGAAGTTGGCTTCGTGCCGCGAATAGTGCAGGCGCTCGAGAAGGCAGAGCATGGGCAGCTGGGTGGTCTCGACGCCGGCGAAGAGGTAATAAGGCGGGTCGGCCCCGATCGTCACGACCGTCTTGTCCTGGCGATCCTTCGATAGGTCGGCCTCAGCGGCACGCAGCAACCGGGTGGCGTGACCCTCTCGTTGACGGGCCGGGTCGACGGCCAGCAGTCGGATCGAGCCACCGTCGGCGTTGCGGACGGCGACGACGATCCCGACCGAAGGGTCACCCCGTACGATCGCCTCCTCTTCGGGGGCAAACAAGCCGCCGCGCAACTCGTCGGCCGTCGGCGGACGGGCCATGGTCCGCTGGCAGAGAGCGGCGATCGCCTCGATCGACGAGGCCGGGAGGATGTCGAGGGGGGTCGTCACTGGCCCCTGATCATTACCGATCGGTGGGCCACCATGGAGTCCAACAGGATGAGCTGCGACCGACATCGCTCCAGGTTGTGGCCCGGACGATCGACTCGGTAATAGACGTCGCCAGCCAGGTGATCGGTGAGGAATCTCACTGCTTGTTCGAAGGTCGCCACCAACGGCGCCATGGTGAGGCCCTCGCGCTCGGCAGCGGTGAGGAGGTCGCCGGCCTCGGACGTATAGCCGTCGAGCAGCGCGGCAAAGCCGGTGGGATCAAAAGGCTGTCCGGCGTCGTCGGGTCCGCCCGACGATCGGACGAGGTCGCCCACGTCCCACAGCCAGGATCCGGCCATGACGGTGTCAAGGTCGACGACGGCGCGCACCCGCCCGGTCAGAGCGTCCAGCAACATGTTGTCGGCCTTGGCGTCGAAGTGCGCCACCCGCGCCGGCACGGTCGGGGCCCGCATGCGCTGCGCCTCGACAGCCAGCCAGCGCGACGCGTCGATCGCTTCGAGTTCGGGGCTTGCTGCTGCCGCCCGCCCGGCGATGTCGAGCCGCACGGCGGCCGCCAACGCATCCAAGCGGGCGGCAGGATCGTGGAAGCGGGGGATGGTGACCGCCAGCCGATTGGGGTCGAAGTCGGCAACGCGCCGATGCCACGCCCCCAGCCCGGCCCCGAGAGAGCGGAGCTGCGAACGATCGCTGGTGTCGGTGGGGACGGTGCCGCCGACGAAAGGGAGCGCACGCCACGCAGCGCCGTCGTTGTCGCGCCACACGTGTGCGCCTGTCTCTGCCACGACGGGTGACAGTTCGGGGAAGCACTCGGAGCACAACAGGGTCATATTCGCCATCACGGCGTCGAGGTCGGCGAAGACCGTCTCGTTGCACCGTTGGATGACCCACCGGCCGGCGGCATTGGCGACCACCCAGCTGTCGTGGATGTGTCCCAGCCGGAGGGGCGTGGCCGTGTCGACCCGGCCGACGGTGGGGAAGTGACGGCTCGCCTTCTCCGGTGTCATGGGGCGGCGAGGAGGGCGCGAACGAGCTCCAGGTCACCGGGATGGGTTACGCCGATGCAGCGGCCCGTCGTCGCAAGGGCGGTGAAGATCGTGCCGGCGGTGATCATCGATCGCACGACGGTGGGCAGCAGCACCTCATCGTCGGTCGCCACTCGATCGGATTCGACGAAGCGGCGGCAGGCGTCGTCGAAGATGGCGAGGGCGGTGGCGGGGAAGCCCCAGCAGTTCATGGAGACGGGCTCGGCGCCGGTGAGGCTGACGACACGCCCCGAGCTGCCGACCCATTTGGAGCCTTCCACCGCGCCCTCCTCGATGCCGCGAAGCCGACCGTCGGCCGCGGTGTCGCAGAGAGCCCTGGTGACCCGGCCCGGCCCGGTGATCGTGTGGTCGACGGCGAACGTGACCAGCGCGCCATTCGCCGGAGGTGCCGTCCGCAGGTGCGTGGCGAGCAGGCGCAGTGCCTCCGGCCCATAGAGGTCATCGGCGTTGACAACGATGGCCGGTCCGGCCGGAGCGGCCTCCATGCCGACGAGCGTCGCGTGGGCCGTGCCCAACGGTTTGCGGCGGCCGGCCGCAGAGCCGGCGAGGGCGAGGGGGTGGCGGTCCTGGCAGACGACGCGCACGGCGGGCACGGCGGGCACGGCGGCCGCCGCGGAGTCAAGCGGCGCCGCGGACCCAAGGGACATGGCGGACAGATGGTCGAGGATGCCCTGCTCGATGGTGGAGTTGACGACCATCACAACGGCGTCGACACCGACGGCCCGAGCATCGGCGATCGTGTAATCGAAGATGACCTGGCCCGCGGGGCCCACCGGTGTGAGTTGCTTGGGCCCGCCGAACCGTGACCCGAGGCCGCCGGCGAGGATGACAAGACTGAGGGGCATCAGGTCGCGGCGAGCAGAGCGGTGAAGAAGTCGCGGTCGGACAGCAGGGAGACGTCCGACATGAACATGCGGCCGTAGCGTTCGAAGTACATGAGCTGCTTGGAGAGAAGGAAGGTTCCGCGGTCGAAGTCGCTGCCGACCACGCCGTGGGCGTCGACCATCGCCTGCAACCTGCGCTGGTGGCGGATGCGCACCAGGCGCGTCCGGAGCGAGCGGTCGGCGGCGTCGATGCCACGGGACTGATTGATGATGTCCTGCGGCGCCTGGAGCACGGCGGCCAGGCTCACCTCGCCGAACGGCTTGGTCAGCAGAGGCTCGATCATGTTGCGAACGATGAACGTGAACTGCTCGTCGGTGAACCCCATCTCCCCCATCACCGGGCCGTACTGGGCGGCGGTGATCCTCGCCACCTCGGCCCACGCGGCATCGTCGCCGAGAGCGGCTTCGACGATCAGGCGGAAGTAGTGGTGGGTTTGGGCATCGAGTCGCCCGACGATGCCCCAATCGAGGATGCCGATGCGGCCATCGGGCAGGATCATGAGGTTGCCGGCGTGCACGTCACCGTGGAACATGCCCCAGCGGATGGCGGTCATGAAGAGGGATTGCACGACCTGTTGGACCAAGGGTTTGGGATCGATCCCGTACTCGGCGATGCGGGCCAGATCGTCGACCGGGATCCCGTCGAGGAACTCCATGGTCAGCACGCTCGGACCGGAGATCTCCGGGAAAGGCTCGGGCACGGTGATGAGCGGAAGGTTGACCTCTTGCAGCAGGAGTCGGTAGTGGATCATGGCCCGGCATTCGTTGCGAAGGTCGAGCTCCTCGCCGAGCTGGGTCCGGAAGCCGTCGAGCTGTTGGAGGAGGGTCACCAGGGTTTGGTCGCCGGTCTGATGCACGAGCATCTCGAGGAGAGGTTGCAAGAGCCCGAGGTCGGTGGCCACCACCTCGTCGATCCCGGGTCTCAGCACCTTGACGGCGACGGCCTTGCCATCGTGGAGAGTCGCTCGGTGGACGACGGCGATAGACGCCCGGCCGATCGGGATCGGGTCGAATGTCGCGAAGGCGTCCTCGAGCGCCATGCCGAGGTCGGCCTCGATGGTGTTGCGCACGTGGCTGAAAGGTGCCGCCGGTCCGGTGTCGAGGCATCCGCGGAACTCGTCGGCGACGACATCGCCGAACACGCCCGGCGATGACCCGACCAGTTGCCCGAACTTCATGAAGGTGGCGCCCAGATCCTCGAACGTCAGGCGGAGCGGGCGAGCGAACCATCCTGTCGCCGGGAACTGGCCCGGCGTCGGTGGCCGGCGGCGAGCACGGTGCGAGACGTGCGACAGCTGCGGCCCGAAGTGGCGACCGACGGCCACGGTGATGGCGGCCGCTCTTCGCACGAGTTGGTCCCGTGTCGGCGTCGGGAGGCGGCGGGGAAACACCCGCGGTATCGACAAGCCGAGGTCGTCTTGCGACTCCATTGGCGGCGCGTTCTCGTCGCTCAGCGGCTGAAGTAGCGGGGCGCGTAGTAGGAGGGATTGGTGTCGGGCCGACCCCGACGTGAGGTCCAGCGCCACTGCGCCGAGATGCGACTGCGCACCCGCCCGTATGGCTTGGGGACGGCGTGCAACCAGGCGGCCTGGCATCGTCCACCCATCACCAGCAGGTCGCCGCTCGCCGGACGAAGGTCGATCACGCCGGTGTGATCGTCGGCATCGGCCCGACGGCCGGTGAGCGGTAGCATGAGCCACGGACGCTGTGTGCCAAGGCTCAAGACACCGATGACCGTGTCCTCCAGCCAGCGCAACTCGCGATCGCGATGGAAGGCCACGCTGTCCCGCTCGTCGCGGTACTGGGCCAGCGCAACCCCGTCGAAGGGCACCCGATAGCGCGCCGAGATCCATGCCTCCGCCTCCCGAAGAGCGGGATGGCGCTGGTCGCCCTCCTGCCAGCCGCCGAGGCGGGGCTCATCGATCCATCGCTCGTAGCGGAAGATCCGCCGCTGCTTCCACGGCACCGAGGCCGCCAACTCGTCATGGATGGCGTCGCCCTCAGGTACGAGACCCCGCACCACATCCACCCACGAGCCTGAGGCCAGATCGATGCGCTCGACGACCGGGTCGGGGGCCAGCCACTGGGTCGTGGACGGAGCGGTCACCGTCTCGGAGGATACTCTCGGCGCCATGGCGACTGCTTCGAGTGCTTCGACCGTTTCGACGACGGCTGGTCCGGTGCGGGGCGTGAGCGACGAGGGCGTGCTGGCCTTCCGGGGGATTCCGTTTGCCCGGGCCGGGCGCTTCGAGGCGCCCCTGCCACCCCAGCCCTGGGAGGACGTCTTCGACGCGTCCACCTTCGGGCCGATCGCACCGCAAACGCCCGGCGCCCAGTTCGTCGCCGCCGACCTCCCCCAGTCCGAGGACTGCCTGTCGCTCAACGTCTGGACCACGGCAACGGGTGGGTCACCGTCTGGTCGGCCCGTCTTGGTGTGGATCCACGGCGGCGGGTTCACCTCGGGATCGACGGCCAGCCCGCTGTACGACGGCGCCGCGCTGGCCCGGCGCGGCGATGTCGTCATCGTCAGCGTCAACTACCGGCTCGGAGCCCTCGGCTTTCTCGGTCATCCCGACCTCGCCGGCCCGGACGGGTTGTGCTCCAACTGGGGCCTGCTCGACAACATCGCCGCCCTCCGGTGGGTGGCCGCCAACATCGGTGGCTTTGGCGGGGACGCCGACAATGTGACCATCTTCGGCGAGTCGGCCGGTGGCGGACTGGTGGCCTTGCTCTGCGCCTCGCCGTTGGCGAGCGGCCTCTTCCACAAGGCCATTGTCCAGAGCGGCGCGCCGGCGGCCATCCCCTTGGAGAGCGCGGCGCGGGTGGCGTCCGACCTCGTCGCCGCTGCTGGCGTGGCCGACGTGGCCGCCCTCCGCGAGCTGCCGCTCGACGCGCTGCTCACCGCCCAGGCTTCGGTCATCGCCGCCGCCGGGGGTCGGCTGGCCGTGGTCCCTGTCATCGACGGTCTGGTCCTTCCCGAGGCGCCGTTGGCCGCCCTCGCCGGTGGTGCCGCCGCCGGCGTGCCGATGCTCATCGGCACCAACGTCGATGAGTGGAAGTTGTGGGCGCCCGGCGATCCGCACAGTCGCGACCTCGATGATGACGGGTTGCGCAAGCGGATCGAGCGCGTCCTTCCGGGGCACAGCGCGGACGTGGCCGAGGTCTACCGGGATGCCCGGGCGGCCCGAGGTGAGCCAACCACCCCCAACGAGCTGTGGTACGGCGTCGAGTCCGACCGGATCTTCAGGGTCCCGGCCGTGCGGGTGGCGGAGGCTCAATCGGGGGTGGCTCCGGTGTGGATGTACCTGTTCGGTTGGAGGTCGCCGGCCATGGGCGGCTGGTTGGGCGCGTGTCACGGGCTGGAGATCGCGTTCGTGTTCGGCAACCAGGGCCGCGGAGTGCTGGCCTTCTTCACCGGGGAAGGCGCCGACGCCGACGGGCTGTCGGCGCGGATGGCTGATGCCTGGCTGGCCTTCGCCCGCACCGGTAGTCCGAGCACCGACGATCTCCCCTGGCCGGCCTTCGACCCCGCCGCCCGCCACACGATGGTCTTCGACGCCAAGTGCCAGGTGGAGGACGCGCCCAGGGAAGCGGAGCGGGCGTTCGTCGATGGGCTCGTCCCGACCGGCGCGCTGAGCGGCTGACAGCCAGGAGGGCTACAGTTCGCCGGCCGTTGACGGGGGGTCACCGGCTGTAGGGGGGGATGGGGTCGCATGCGGCCAGATGGACAGGTGATCCTGCGGTGGATCACAGGCGTCGTCGCCTTCGTCGTCGTCTGCGCCATCGGTGGAGTCGTCCTCCCCAATGGCCTGCCCATGGGGGTCGTCCTCTTCGGTCTTGTGCTCGGCGCTCTGTCCTCGCTGACCGCCATGGGCCTGGTGATCGTCTACCGCTCGGCGCGGATCATCAACTTTGCCCAAGCCGAGATCGGTGGGTTGGCCGCCGGTGTCGCCGTCGTCATGGTCACCGGCGCTCATCTTCCGTACCTGTTGGCCCTCCCGGTCGGGCTGGCTGCCGCGCTGGCCACCGGCGCCCTCATCGATCTCACGGTGATCCGCCGATTGTTCAACGCGCCGCGTCTCATCGTCACCGTGGCGACCATCGGCGTGGCCCAGGTGGTGGCCGCCTTCGAAGTCGGGCTCCCGACCTTCTTCACCCACCTCGGGCCGCTGGCGTCGTTCACCACGCCCTTCACGTTCAGGTTTCGGGTCAGCCCGATCGTCTTTGACGGTGACTACGTCGTGGCCATCATCGCCGTACCCGTCGTGTTGGTGGCCCTGGCCTGGTTTTTCGGACGCTCGGACCTCGGGATAGCCATCAGGGGAGCGGCCGACTCCACCGACCGCGCCACCCTCCTCGGCGTCCCGGTCCGCCGGCTCTCCACCATCACCTGGGTCGTCGCGGCCGGGCTCTCCGGGGTCGGCGCCATGCTGACCGGCCCCATTCTCGGCCCGGCGGCGTCCCTGGGCGTCAACGCCGGCCCGGTGGCCCTGCTGGCGCCGCTCACCGCCGCGGTCCTGGGTCGACTCGAGAGCCTCACCGTGGCCTTCACGGCGTCGTTGATCATCGCCGTCTTCCAACAGGCGGTGTTTTGGTCCTACCCACGGGCGAGCACGGTCGACGCCGTGTTGTTCGTCGCCGTGCTCGTCGGGCTGCTCGCCCAACGGCGACGCATCACCAGGTCCGACGACTCAGGCCTCGGCGGCTACGTCGCCGTCCGCGAGGTCCGGCGCATCCCGGCTCTGCTCCGCCGCCTCCCTGAGGTCCGTGCCGCCGTCGTCACCGGCGTACTCGTCCTCGTCGGCCTGGCCGTCCTGCTCCCCTTGGCCATGTCCGACTCCAAGCGCACGTTGCTGGCCTACGTCGCTATCTACGCCATCCTGGCCGTGTCGCTCGTCGTGCTGACCGGCTGGTCGGGTCAGATCAGCCTGGGCCAATTTGCCTTCGCCGGCGTCGGCGCCGGCACCACCGCCAGCCTCTTCGTCCACCTTCACGCCGACCTGTTCGTCTGCCTTGCCGCCGCCGCCCTGGTCGGTGCGCTGACGGCGGTGATCATCGGGATCCCCGCCATCCGCCTGCCCGGAATCTTCCTCGCCGTCGTCACCCTCGCCTTCTCGGTGCCGGTGTCGACCTTCCTGCTCAACTCGACGTACTTCCCGAAGTTCACGCCGTCACAGCTCACCCGGCCATCGGTCCTCGACCGGTTTGATCTCAACTCGGCGCTGACCTTCTACTACTTCTGCCTGATCGTGCTGGTCGGTGCCGTCGTGGTGGCCAACAACTACCGCAACAGTCGGGCCGGGCGCGTCGCCTTCGCCGTGCGGGACAACGCTCGGGGAGCCGCCGCCTACTCCGTCAGTCCCGTGCGGGTGAAGCTCACCGCCTTCGCGTTCGCGGGCGCCATCGCCGGCGCGGCCGGCGGCCTCTACGTCGTCGGCCTGCGCGGCATCGGCTTCTCCGGTTTCAGCCCGCAGCTCAGCCTCGACGTGTTCACCATGGTGGTCGTCGGGGGCCTTGGTACCCTGGCCGGCGGGATCACGGGCGCCGTGTTCATCCAGGGCGTGCAGTACTTCCTGCACGGCGCCTGGCAATTGTTGGCCACGGGCATCGGCGTCCTCGTCGTCGTCATGGTGCTGCCGGGCGGTCTGGCCGATGTCTTCTACCGCACCCGCGATGTGGCGTTGCGCCGGGTGGCGCGTCGCCGTGGCCTCTCCGTGCCGAGTCTGGCCGAGCAGGCCGCCTTTGCCGTCGAGAGCGCCCCCGCTCTGGTCGTGGTGGGTGACCCTGCCCCGCACGCTCTCAACCCCAGGGCGGCGCCGCTCCTCGAGCTTCGCGGTGTCGGCGCCGCCTACGGCCAGGTACCCGTCCTGTTTGGGGTCGACCTCGAGATCGCCGACGGTGAAGTCGTCGGACTGCTCGGCACCAACGGCGCCGGCAAGTCCACGGTCCTGCGTGTTGTCACCGGCCTCCTGGCCGCCCGATCCGGGCAACTGATCTACGACGGCGAGGACGTCACCAAGATGACCCCGCTCGACCGGGTAAAGGCCGGACTGGTCATGGTCCCCAGCGGTCGCGGCGTCTTCCCGTCGCTCACCGTCGCCGAAAACCTGCGGCTGGGCAGCTGGCTGGTACGCCATGACGTCGAGTTCGTGGCGGCCACGACGGCGCGCATCTTCGAGCTCTTCCCCGCGCTCCAGCGTCGATCGGACACGCTCGCCGCCTCGTTGTCCGGAGGCGAGCAGCAGATGCTGACGATCGCCCAGGCGCTCTACTGCAGACCCCGTCTTCTCATGATCGATGAGCTCTCCCTCGGCCTCGCGCCCGTCATCGTCGCCGAGCTGCTCTCTGTCATCAGGGGCTTGGCCGCGTCGGGAGTCACCGTCGTGATCGTGGAGCAGTCGATCAACCTGGCCACCTCGATCGCCCAGCGCTCCGTCTTCATGGAGCGCGGGCAGGTGCGTTTCACCGGGCCCACCGCCGAGCTGTCGAAGCGACCCGACCTGCTGCGCTCGGTCTTCCTGGGTGCGGCCCCGACGACCCCCATGACGCGGCGCACGGCGCGGGCCACCCGCGTCGAGGTCGGGGTCGGAGTCGGGGTGGACGACCTCGCCTTCGAGGTGCGGGGTGTGAGCCGCTACTTCGGCGGAGTTGCGGCCCTGAGTGACGTCAACCTCGGCGCCCACCCGGGCGAGATCCTCGGCATCATCGGCGCCAACGGGGCGGGCAAGACCACCCTGTTTGACGTCTGCTCGGGCTTCCTCCCACCGAGCCGGGGCCAGGTGTGGCTCGGAGACCGGGACGTCACCGCCCTCGCCCCCCACAGCCGCGCCGACCTCGGGCTCGGGCGTGTCTTCCAAAACGCCCAACTGTTCCCGTCCCTGCGAGTGACCGAGGCCATCGCCGTCGCCCTCGAACGTCACGTCGAGGTCCGCGATCCCTTCCTGAGCATGCTTCACACCGGCCCGGTCTCGGACTCCGAGGCGGCGGTCCGCCGAACCGTGGACCGCTTGACCGAGCGGCTCCGGCTCGAGCGCTACCGGGACGCGTTCATCAGCGAGCTGTCGACGGGCACGCGGCGCATCGTCGAGCTGGCCTGCATCCTCGCCCACGATCCGTCCGTGCTGTTGCTCGACGAACCCACGTCCGGTATCGCGCAGCGCGAGGGCGAGGCACTCGGCCGATTGCTGCTCGATCTGCGAGCCGAGACCGGCTGCACGTTCGTCATCATCGAGCACGACGTTCCGCTCGTCGCCTCCCTCGCTGACCGGATGCTGTGCCTGCACCTCGGCGAAGTCATTGCTGAGGGCAGCCCGGCGTCGGTGCTGGCCAGCCCGGCCGTCGTCGCCGCCTATCTGGGCGGCGACCGCCAGGCCATCGATCGATCGGGATCGCGTCGGCGCGAGCCCCCGCCGGCCCGGCGCCAGCCCCGGCCTTACGCAAAGACAGGAGGGTGATGACGTCATGAAGGACGACCTACCCGGGGTCTCGCAGACCGAGTTCGAAGCCATGCTGCGCCGATACGTGGCCAAGATCGGCGCCCGCTACGCGCCGGTGCTCGCCGTGCTGCTGGTGATCGTCCTCATCTTGATCCTGGTCCCGACGACGCAGCCCACCAGCAACGGCTTCGGGGCTGCGGTCGGCGCCGGCTATGGCTCGACTGCCGGCGGGTACGCGGCCGGCGCCGGCGCCGGCGCCCGCGCCGGGGGCCCGGGTGGGCTCGGCGCCGATGGTGTCAGCAGCGCCGGCGGTGGGGGAGCCGACGGTGCGCCGTCAGGGACGGTCACATCCGGCACCGCCTCGGGGCTGGGCGCCCCCGGCAACGCAGGCGACGCAGCCAACGGTGCCGACGGGGGCAACGGGTTGGCGTCGGGCGGCGGAGCGTCGGGCGCGTTCGGGAGTGCGACGGCGGCGGGCGTGTCCAAGACGGGCGTGACGTGCGGGGGCGGCGCCCGCCAGTTCGGCTGGTCGATCCACGCGCCCTACTGCCAGCCGGCCTTCAGCGGGGACAACGGCGGTGCGACAGCCCAGGGAGTCACCGGCAGCACGATCACGCTCACCTACCGGATCCCCGACTCCGCTGAGGACTCCGCCATCGCCGCGCTGTCGGGCACGGCCAACGTGAGCGAGCCGGCGATGATCACCGACATGCAGACCTACATCAACTTCTTCAACAAAGAGTTTGAGCTCTACGGGCGCCACGTCATCCTCAAGGCCTTCAAGGGCCAGGGCGACTACATCGAAGAGGATCAGGGCCAGGACCTCGGCGCCGCCCAGGCCGATGCCGTGTCGGCCAAGGACATGGGTGGATTCGGCGACGTGACCTTCGCGTTGGGTGCATCGCAGCCCTACGAGCAGGACTTGGCCACCGAGCACGTCATGAGCTTCAGCGCCGCCGCGCAACCCCAGTCATGGTTTGAGCAATACGCGCCGTATGAGTATTCGGTGCAGGGCCCATCGGGGACCGTCAGCGTCAGCGACTCGGCCGCGGTGGTGTGCCGGCGGATGGCCGGGATGGACGCCATCTTCTCGAGTGACACCCTCTATCAGCACACCAAGCGGGTGTTCGGGATCATCTATCCCGAGAACCCGTCGTATTCGCAGGAAGTCCAGCAGTACGAGAGTCAGATCATGGCAGGATGCGGTCTCAAGCCGGCCAAGGTCATCGCCTACGCCATCAACGTCGCCCAATACGGCAACGAGGCGACCTCGGCCGTCGCCCTCATGGAGGCGGCTCACGTCACGACGATCCTGTGCGCCTGTGATCCGATCTTCCCGATCCTGCTGACGCCCGCCGCTTCCGCCCAGAGTTATTACCCGGAGTGGTTCGCCGCCGACTTCGGTGACCCCGTCTCGCAGGACTACACGCAAAGCGAATGGGGCAACTCCATCGCCGGCGGTCTCCCGTCCGAAGAGTCGGCCACATCGGAGGCGTACAAGGCCTACGAGTTGGCCAACCCCGGCCATCAGCCGGCTGAGGAGCCACCGACCTCTCCGCCCTACTTCTACGTCCCCTACTACACGTTGCTCCAGGTGTTTGAAGCGCTCCAGGCGGCGGGGCCCGACCTGACTCCGTACACGTTCGAACAAGGCATGTTTTCCCTCCCGCCGTCATTGCCCAACGGGGACATGAGCGCCGGCCATTGGGTGTTCGGCACCGACGTGTTCGACCCCGTGGTGTCCTTCGGTCTGGTGTGGTGGAATCAAAATGCCACGAGCACCTTCGACAACAAGAAGGGCACCTACCAAGCCTGCAATGGGGGACAGATCTACCTCGTCACCGACCTCGCCGCCCTCGGCGGCCCTGGTCAGCAGCTCGACTGTTTCGGCAAATGAGGGAACGTGTCCACTTCGCGCAGGGCCGGGAAGAGCACCCACCACAAGCCGGCAACAGCCACCGTGGCCACGCCCCCCAGGAGGACCGATCCCGACGTCCCGAGCAACTGGGCCGTGACCCCCGACTCGAACCCGCCCAACTCGTTTGACGCGCCGATGAAAACGTTCTCGACGGCGAGGACCCGGCCCCGCTTGTCGGCGGGTGTCGCCAAAGGGACGAGCGTGGCTCTGATGAATACGCTGATGGCGTCGGCGGCTGACAAGGCGAAGATGGCGATGAAGGCGACGGCATAGTTGCGCGTCAACCCCAACGCGACGGTGAAGGCGCCGAAGATGGCCACAACGCTGAGAAGGACCCGCCCGAGATGTCGCCCGAGCGGGCGCGTCGCCATCACCAAGGTCATGGCGCCCGCGCCGAGCCCGGTGCTCGCCTGAAGCCATCCCAACCCGACTGCACCCACGCCGAGCCGATCCTTGGCGATGGCGGGCAGTAGGGCGACCGCTCCGCCGAACAGGACTGCAAACAGGTCCAGGGAGATGGCGCCGAAGATGATCGGCTGTGTCCGCACGAAGCGCAGGCCCTCCATGGCGTCATGCACCCCGCCGCCGTCGGGTGTGGCCGCCGTGTGGATCGACCGCTGCGCGCTCGTGGGTATGGCCAACGCCGACAGCGCGCCGATGATCAGCAGGACGGCGAAGGCCGCGAAGGGCAGGCGGATGTTGGCGACATACAGGAAGCCGCCGATCACCGGTCCTGCCACCATCCCCGCCTGACCGGCGGCCGCGGCCCGGGCGGTCGCTCGCGGCAGGTCCTCGATGCTCACGGTGTCGGAGGGCAACGAGCGCACCGCCGGTGCCGAGAAGGCCTGCGCCACCCCGAAGACGAGGACCAATCCGAAGATGGGGACCACCGATGTCGGGCGGGTCCCGACATACGCCCCCAGGCCGAGCGTCACCACCATCCCGAGCAACGCGCCGCCGGCGAGCACCCGGCGTCGGTCGAGACGATCGGCCACCGCGCCCGCCACCAGGACCAGGACCAAGGCGGGGGCGAACTGCGCCAACCCCATGAGGCCGAGGTCGAGCTTGCTGTTGGTCACGTCGTAGACGATCTTGCCGATGACGGTGACTTGTCCGATTGCGGCCGCATTGGTGCAGAAGGCCGCAGCCAACAGGGCCGTGTTCGCCCGTTCGCTCACTCTGTTTGTCTAGTCGAGGCAAGATGCCGTCATGGTCTTTGCCCGCGGAATTGGTCTCGGCGCGGCGCTGGTGGCCAGCGCCGCCCTCGTCGGTTGTAGCTCCGGCTCGGGCCCCGCTTCGCAGGCGGCGCCCACCACGGTGCTGGTGCCCACAACAGCGGCGCCCACGACGGCGGCGCCGACCACGGACCTTACCGTCGCGGGCGTCGGGCCGGGCGTGATGGAGACGCCCTTTTATCCGACGACCACCATCACGTCGGTGACCTGCGGGGTGGCCCCCGGAGGCATGTTCGTCGAGGTCACCATCCCCGGTGGCGCTCCGCCGACGCCTTCACGTTCCGCGCTCGCCGAGTCCACGACGGTCGTCGTCGTCAACAACCAAGCGGTCCTCAAGGACCACACCGGCAAGGTCCTCTACCGGCAGTCCGGCACCGGAGACCTCGCTGGTCGCCAGGGGGATTTCGTGCTCTCCATGCCGAGCGACACCTACATCGGCGGCGACGATCGCGAGGTCATCGTCGGCGCCGTCAACGTCGAGGGCAACTACGTGTGCCCGGCGACCAACGTCCCCTTCCCCGGGTTGTAGTAGATCCGGGCCATGAGGGATCCTATGACCATGGAATATCGCCGCCTCGGGTCCAGCGGGCTCAAAGTAAGTGTCCTGTCCTTCGGCTCGTGGGTCACCTTCGGACCTCAGGTCGGGGACGATCTGGCCGTCGAATGCCTCGGCGCCGCCTACGAGGGCGGCGTCAACTTCTTCGACAACGCCGAGGCCTACGCCGGCGGCGAGTCGGAGCGGATCATGGGCTCCGCCATCGCCAAGCTGGGGTGGGACCGCAAAAACTATGTGATCTCCACCAAGCTGTACTGGGGCATCAGCGGTGGCGCCGTCAACCTGCACCACACCCTCAACCGCAAGTACCTGATGCAAGCCATCGACGGCTCCCTGGAGCGTCTCGGCCTCGACTTCGTCGATCTGCTGTTTTGCCACAGGCCCGACCCGGCGACGCCGATCGAGGAGACGGTCTGGGCCATGCACGACATCATCAGCGCCGGCAAGGCTCTCTACTGGGGGACGTCGGAGTGGTCGGCCGACGAGATCAGGGCCGCCTGGGAGATCGCTGAGCGGCACCATCTCCGCAAGCCGGTGATGGAGCAGCCCGAGTACAACCTGTTGGCCCGTCGCCGGGTGGAGCGCGAGTACGCCCGCCTGTATGAGGACATGGGACTCGGCCTCACCGTGTGGAGCCCTCTCGCCTCCGGCTTGCTCACCGGCAAATATCTCGACGGCATCCCCGGCGACAGTCGGGCCACCCTGCCGGGCTACGAGTGGCTCAAGACGGCGTTGACCGATCCGGCCAGCAACGCCAAGGTCAGGGCCCTCAAGGTCGTCGCCGACGAGCTCGGCTGCACGCTCAGTCAGCTCTCGCTCGCGTGGTGCGCCCGCAATCCGCATGTCTCGACGGTGATCACCGGAGCGAGCCGGCTGTCGCAGGTGACCGAGAATCTGGGCGCGATGGACGTCTTGCCCCTTTTGACCGACGAAGTTATGGCCCGCATCGATGAGGCCACCCTTTGATCGCGAAGGTCCAACGGGCGGCTCGGTCGAATTGATGTCCGTGCGCCGCCTTTTTGCTGTCACGGCGGCTGCTGCCGTCGCCCTGTTCGCGACCGTTGGTCAAGCCGATGCCCAGACGCACGTGACCCGTGTTGCCGCCCTGCATCTGCACGCCGTCGACGTCTGTCCGCCGCCCGCCAAGGGTCAGGTCTCGTGCCTCGCGACGGTGCTGGCCAACAGTCACAATCAGCCGTTCACGACTCCGGCGCCATCCGGATATGCGCCTTCTGACCTGCGGACGGCCTACGGGCTGACCAAGGCGTCGCCCAGCCGGGGCGCGGGCCAGACCGTCGCCGTCGTCGATGCCTATGACGACCCCACGGCCGAGGGCGACCTCGCCGTCTACCGGAGCGCCTTTGGTCTTCCGGCCTGTGGCACCGGATGCTTCGAGAAGGTGGCCCAGGACGGGACGACCAACTACCCCAAGGCCAACACCGGATGGAGCACGGAGATCTCCCTCGACCTGGACATGATCTCGGCCATCTGCCCCCGCTGCCACATCTTGTTGGTCGAGGCCGCCGGTGCTGACAACGCCGACGTCGAGACGGGCGAAAACACGGCGGCCCGGCTCGGCGCCACCGAGATCTCCAACAGCTTCGGCGGCTCGGAGCCGAGCGACGCGACGGCCGAGGACGTCAACTTCCACCATCCCGGGATCGCCACCACGGCGGCGACCGGCGACGACGGCTACGGCGTCGAGTATCCGGCGTCATCTCCCTACGTCCTCGCCGTGGGGGGGACAACTCTCAACGAGAGCTCCTCGGGCGCCTTCAGCGAGACGGCGTGGAGCGGGTCGGGAAGCGGCTGCTCGGCGTATGAGCCGAAGCCGGCGTGGCAGGCGAGTGTGGCACCCGACTGCCCCTCCAATCGAGCCGAGGCCGACGTGGCCGCCGACGCCGACCCCAACACCGGCGTCGCCGTCTACGGGCCGTCTGACGAGGAGTCATGCGGCCTCGTCGTCGTCTGCACGGCCAAGCCGACGCACGGGTGGATAGAGGTCGGTGGCACCAGCGTGGGAGCGCCGCTCATCGCTTCCGTGATCGCTCTGGCCGGCAACGCCTCCACGTTCACGCCCGGCGTCCCCTATCGCCACACCCACCTCTTGCACAACATCACGACGGGGTCCAACTGCACCCAGGGGAGCGGCGGGCTGTTGGGACTGTTTGGTCCGGCCTGCCCCGACAACGAGCTCGACAACGCCGGGCCAGGTTGGAACGGTCCCACCGGCCTCGGCACGCCCAACGGGCTGGGAGCCTTCTAGGTCCCCGACGACGCCGGGGGACGGCCGGCGGCGTCCCAGGCCAGGAACGCCTCGCACTGGGAAGCGAACGGGCACCAGTCGCACAACGTCCCCGTCTGTCCGGGGAAGTCCCACGCCTCGTAGCAGGCCGTGGCTGCCGCCCAGATACCGCTGGCCTCAGCTCGGGCCCGGTCAAGATCAGCGTCTTGGACCACCAGGCTGACGGTGGTCGGCTGGGCCGCGTTGGCCGTGCGGCGAGCGAAGAACGCCTTACGGCGGGCGGCGAAGGCGTCGAGCAGCAGAGCCTTGATGTCGCCCCCACCCCCAAGCGCGTCTCCCGCCACCGCCGCAGACGCGTCGGCCGCGGCGTCGGCCGCCTGACGGCTGGTCGCCGGTGCGCTGGCCTCGCGCGCCCGGCGGTGGGCGGTCTCGATGTCCATCACCGCTCGCAGCAGGGCCTGCGGTGCCCGACCCGGCAGGGCGTCGGCCAGGCGGGTCAGCGCCGCGCTCGCCTCGCTCTCGCAGCGCTCGAGCTTGGCGCCCGCCGCCAACTGCGGGCTGACGAAGAGGAGACGGAGCTCGGTGACATGGCGGCCGTTGGCCTCGAGCATGGCTGCGTACGTACGGAGCTGGCCGAGCTTCTCTTCCCGCTCGTCCTCCCAGGCCGGTGCCTTGCCCGACTTGTAGTCGCTGACGATGAGGCCGTCCGCCGACTGGTCGACGCGATCGATAATCCCGTACACGGGGGCCCCGTCAAGATCGGCCCGGATCTCTTCCTCGGTGGCGACGACCTCGATCCGGGAAGGGTCCTCGATCCGGAAGTAGCCACTGATGCCCTCCCAGGCCCGGCGCTTGAAGACCTTGACGGCGGGAGCATCGAGCTCGAGCTCCCCAAACCGACTATCGGGGTCGGCGATGAACGCCGGCCACACCTCCGTGGCGATGCACCGGGCCGTGTCGATGGTCCGCTCGTCGCCGGGTCGACCCATCAGGTGCTCCAGGACGAGGTGCACAAACGAGCCGCACACCGCCGGCTCGCTCGTCTCCGTCTCGATGCGCAGGATCTTTTCGAAAAAGAACCGCTTGGGGCACTGACGCCACGTCGCCATGGACGACGGGGACAGGGAAGCGACCATCGGAGGACGCTCGAGGATCGAACTATCGATCATGGGCCCGAGCTTAAGGACCCCCTCTGACAGTCGGGCGGATGGTCGAGGGGCTGGGCGTAGTGTGGCGCCGTGCGCCTCGGACTCCATCTTCCCAACGCCGGTCTCGTCCCCGAAGGTCGCGGCATCCTCCGGGTGGCCCAAGCGGCCGAGGACGCCGGATACGACTCGGTCTGGCTGTTTGACCACCTCTTCACGCCCGTCAACCTCGAGTCGAAGTATCCGTACTCGGCCGATGGCTCCTACGTGATGGTGCCCCAGCTGCCGTTCGCCGACCCGGTGGCGGTCATGGCTGCCGTCGCCGGCGCCACCACCACCATCCGCTTCGGCACCAGGGTCCTGATCCCGACCTACCGTCACCCCGTCGTGCTGGCCAAGGAGCTGGCGACCATCGACTCCATCGCCGGAGGTCGGATGATCCTGGGTGTCGGCGCCGGCTGGATGGCCGAGGAGTTCGACGCCGTCGACGTGCCCCTGGAGAGCCGATTCGCCCGCATGGACGAGCACGTCGAAGTGATGCGCAACGCCTGGCGCGAGGGGATCACCGCCCACGACGGTCGCTTCTACTCCCACTGTGAGGCCGGCTTCGGCCCCCAACCGCCAGGGCCGGGCCACACCATCCCGATCGTCATCGGCGGCCATGGTGATGCCGCGCTGCGGCGGGCCGCCCGCTACGGCGACGGTTGGGCGGTGTCGGCCAAAGGGGACGCCCCCCAAACCAACGGGTTTGACGCCATCGTCGAACGCCTCCAGCGACTGCGCGAGTTCTGTGACGAAGAAGGCCGCGCCTTTGACGATTTGCTCCTCGTCAGCCAGTGCACGACGCATGACACGGCCGACACCCTGAAGGCGCAAGCCGACCTGGGCATCGACGTCGTTGATCTCATGGTATTCGGCTCCGAGGAGCAGGTCATCGACGCCGGCCGCCGCTTCATGGACGAGGTCGGCGGCGCCCTCTGAGAGGCATGTTCATCGTGCGTTCTTGGCGCTCGCTTTCAATCGCGGGGCAGAATCGTCGATAATGGCTGTTGTGAAGGACCAGATCGCAGCTCGCGTCGGTCACCACGTCGCCCGGGTGCTGCGCTACTCGGCGGTGTCGGCGATCTCGACATCCGTGAGCCTCACCATCCTCGGCGTGCTGGTGGCGACGCGGGCCGTCTCGCCGGGCTGGGCCACGATCATCGCCACCACCATCGCCACCATCCCGTCCTTCGAGCTCAACCGCCGCTGGGTGTGGGCTCATCAAGGGCCTCGGTCCATCCGCAAGCAGGCGGTGCCCTACTTCGCCCTGACCTTTGCCGGCCTGGGCCTGGCCACCCTGGCGGTCAGCACGGCCACCGGTGTGGCCTCGGCGCACCATGTGAGCAACGCCGTGCGGACCGCGGTCGCCCTGGGCGCCTACCTGATCGGGTTCGGCACTGTCTGGGTTCTGCAGTATGTGGTCCTGGATCGGCTGCTCTTCCGCCACCGCCCCCACGCGGCGGCGTCAGCCTCGAGCGGTGACGCCCGGTCGGAGCTGCTTGTCGATGCTGTCTAGTGGGCCCACCAGTTGGGGGTGGCCACTTCCCGCCTGAGCGGCGGCACCCAACCCTCGCCCTCGACATGCCGGCGCACGACCCTGGCGGGGGCACCGGCGGCCACCGCGAAGTCGGGGATCGTGCCGCGCACGACCGAGCCGGCTGCGATGGTCACATGGCACCCGATGTCGGCGCCCGGTAGCACCACCACGCCCGTCCCCAGCCAGCTTCCCGCCCCGATCCGCACCGGGTCTTCGGTGAGCCACTGACGCCCGATCGGGATGTCGAGATCCCAGTAGGTGTGGTTGTGGTCGGTGATGTAGACGTTGGGGGCCGTCGTCACGTCATCCTCGATCACGATCGAGCACCGCCCGACGATGGACGAGCCCCGACCGATCATGCACCGGTCACCGATCGACACGGCGATCCCACCAGGGACGCGCAGCGGTTCGCCGGGGAACATGCCCGCGGCCAGGCTGACGTTGGGTCCGATCAGAGTCTCGGCACCGATCGAGACAAATTGCTCGCCGAAGACGGCGCCGGGCGGAAAGGCGATGTAGGAAGCGGCTCCCATCGAGGCGAAACGGCGGCCCCGAGCATCGTCCGGGCCGGTCGCGCCGACGTCGGTGGCGATGCGCCAGCCCCGATGCACCAGGTCGGCGCCGACAGCGCGCGCCCGCATCCTGATCGTGTGTCGAAGGCTCACGCCGTGGCTCCGCCGAGCACGACGGCGGCGGTCGCCCGGTCCGGGGTAACCCTCACCTCTACGACCGTCCCCTCCCGCAACTCACTGAGCATCCCTCGGGGGATCGACTGGGTGACCTCGAGCTCGAAGGGCGAGGCGTCCGGGACCCGGATCCGTAGCCCCATCTTCACCATCGGCCGCACGTCGAGGAATCCGCCGAGCGCCTTGACCGACAACACGTCGGCCTCCGCGGGGTCGCCGTGGGCGAGCACGTCGGACGTGCGGACCGGTGCCGGCCCGCCGGAGGAGCGCCATGACACGAAGGCGATCACGAGGGCGGCCACTACGAACGGCAGCACGACGAAGAGCAGGATGAGGGCCACCGAGCCGAGCCTACGCTGGGCCCGCAGAGCCTGAGCTGGCGGACGGGGTCCGCCTGGAGGTCGGCGAGGTCGGCTGACGCACCCAGGCCTCGGCATTTGCGTTCGTTGTCACCGGGGGTCCGTAGCGTTTCGTCACGTGGAGAAACGTCGAGGAACTTTTCAGGGCGAACGTGGCCTGTACGAGCCCGGCCGAGTGTGCTGGCCGCGGGTCTGTGATCGCTGCCAGACGCCGATTGGCCAGCGTGGCGTCGGCCGGCCCCGCCGCTATTGCAGCGCGTCGTGCCGCCAGCGCGCCTACGAGCAACGCCGGCTGAGCTACCTGTGTGAGGCCATCGCTGACATCGCTGACAGCAACCGGTTTGCCCAACGTCACGGCACCTGGATCCGGGCCAAACGTTCGGCCCACCACGCGAGGCTGCTGAGACTTCGCAGGTCGTAAGCGGCGCACATGACGCGGCCCAGGTGGTCAAGGGCGTCGCTCCACGCGGCCGCGTCACCCGCCCCCCCGGCCGTGGTCGCCGCCTTGGCCGCCGCCGCTCCCTCGTCCCAGGAGTCGAGGTCGATGGGCAGCGGGAGGGCCGCCACCTGTCTGGCGCTGAGCTTGATGGCGTCGGCAGACAGCGCGGCGCCGGCGTGGAGTCGCCGGGCGTGAGCGGCGACCGGTGGGGCCAGCAGGACGGCCAGCGCGTGCCAGAGGCGATCCGACGCGGCGCACACCGAGATGACGGGCACCACCGGGAGAAGGTCGCCCTCCTCGTCGACGATGGCTTCGAGGATCCTCGTCTGGGTGGCGAGTAGCACCTTCGGTGTGAGGCGCTCGGCGGCCCAAGGTCGCAGGCGTGGATCAAGCCGGGCGAGATCAGCGCGGGGATGGTCCCACGTGCGCCGGGACAGGCGGGCGGGCCGGGTGCCCCACCGGAGGAGGGCAGGGTCGATCAAACCGCACGTCACCAGGCGGGGGCCGGGTCCATCAGGGTCGTCGACGGCGACCGCCGCGGCCCCGTAGTACTGGTCGCGGAAGTCGGCCGCCACGGTGGCGATGTCACCAAGCACGCCGGCCGAGCGGAGAGCCGGGTCGGGCGGCTCGGCACCATCCCCGCCCGCCGACAGCAGTGACCACGCGCCCTCCCTCCAAGGCCCGTCGACGGAGCCCCCCACGTCGAGGATGGCGACCTGGACCCGGACGCCGGCGTCGAAGGCCGCGGCGGGCGGCGACCACAGTCGGTCGACGCATGACCGCTCTCCGACCTGGCTTCGGATGGGTTGGCCGTCGCGGGTAGCAAAGAGCGGCGCGGGCAGGATGATCCCGACCCGACCACCGACCCGGGCGAGGTCCAGGCTGCGCAACAAGAAGAGGCCGGCGCTATCGGCGTAGCCGCCGGCGGCATCGCCGAAGCGTTGGGTGAGGACGGCGGCCTCGTCTCGGCTGCGTACCGTGCCGCGCTTGAGCTGACCGAGGAAGGGGGGGTTGGTGATGACCACGTCGAAGGGACCGCCAGGCGGGGCGGGCGATGAGAGGGCGTCACCCACGACGATGTTGGCCGGCGGGCTCCCCGTCAGTAGCTCGATCGACGCGATGGCCACGGCGACCGCGGCCGGATCGGTGTCCATCCCGGCCAAGTGGCCGGCGACCACAGTCGGGGAGGCGCCATGGGCGATGAGCGTCCGGGCGGTGGCGAGCAACAGGGCGCCGCCTCCCACGGCGGGGTCGCAGACGGTGATGGAGTCGGGATCGCCGTCGCCGCGCAGGAGAGGTGCGAGGGTGGCCTCGGCCACCTCGGTGGCGAGCGCTGAAGGTGTGTAGAACGCGCCTCGACGTCGACGGGTATCCCGATCGATGGACGACTCATAGAGCTGGCCCAACCGCTCGGGCTCGTCCCGCGAGGTCAAGCCCCGGCGAGGGTCACGTAGTCGTCGATCCGCCGTTGGATCACCGCGAGGCTTTCGGCCCAGAAGCCCTCGGATCGGATGTCGATGTCGAAGCGAGCAGCCAACTCGGCCGCGCTCGCCAAGCCGGTGGCCGAGAGCAGATCGTCGTAGCCGGCGCGGAAGCGCTCCGGGTCGGACTCGTAACGGGCGTACAGGCCGATGCCGAAGAGAAGCCCGAACGTGTACGGCCAGTTGTAATAGGCGTACGAGTAGTAGTGCGGTTTCACCGCCCACATGTACGGGTGGTACGTCGCGGGATCGAGCCCGTCGCCGTAGGTCGCAGCTTGCGCTTCGGTCATCATGGCGCAGAGGTCGGCGACGCCGACCGTGCCCTGGCGGCGGGCCGCGAACAGAGCGGTCTCGAAACGAAAGCGGCTGTCGATGTCCACCACCACCTGGCACGAGCCGGAAAGGTCGACGTCGAGACGGGCCAGTCGCTCAGCGCCCTCGGCACCGTCGAGGCTTCGAGCGGTCATCAGCGTCTCGCAAAAGATGCTGGCTGTCTCGGCGAGAGCCATGGGCGTCTGCCGTTGCAGCGGCGTGCGCTGGCTCAGCGTCGTGTTGTGATAAGCGTGGCCTAGTTCGTGGGCGAGGGTTTGGGTGCTGTCCCACGAGCCGTCGAAGTTGAGCAACACCCGCGACACGTCATCTTGGACGCCGAGGCAGAAGGCCCCGCCAACCTTGCCGTCCCTTGGCTCGGCGTCGATCCACTGCTCGTCGATCGCTCGGCGTGCCAATGCTGCGAGCGATGGAGAGTACGCGCCGAAAACCTGCTCGACGGCGTTGGTGGCCATATTCCAATCAACAGCACCGCCCCTATCACCGGTGGGGGCCAGCAGGTCCCACCACGGCAGCCCTCCCCGATGGCCGAGCACCGACGCCTTGGCTCGCAGGTAGCGGCGGAAGTCGGGGAAGGTGGCGCGGGCGGCCGACTGCATGGCCGCCAGCGTGGGGCGGTCGACCCCGTTGAGGAAGAGGGCAGGGTCGAGCGGGTCGGCCCAGCCGCGGCGATCGTTGACGGTGTTGGCCTCGCCCTTGATCGAGTTGATGGCGGCGGCGAGGGGGACGGCGGCTTCGACCCAGGCGGCCAGCTCACCCTCAAAGGCGGCTTGGCGCACCTGGGCGTCGGGGTGGGTCGCCAGGCCCCGCGCCATGGTGACGGGCATGCGATCGATGGTGCCGTCGGCGCGACGGACGTCGGCTTGGAGGCGGGAGGTGACGTCGGCGTGGAGTCGGGCCCAAGCCTTGCCGCCCGTGAGGCTGAGGGCGGCGAGCAGGTCTTCCTCGCCCTCGGGCAGCCGATGGCTGGCCAACGCCTCAGCCCGCTGCAACGGGTAGGCGTGATCGGCGGCGACCGCCGAACCGACGATCAGCTCGGCGGCGCCCAGGCTGGCGACCCACGAGTCGAGGCGGGCGACGAGCGAGTCCATGCCCGCTTGTTCGGCCTGGAGCTGGGAGCGAAGACGGGTCGCGTCGTCGTTGCGGGCGTCGGTCGTGACGAAGGTGTGGAGGTAGGCGCTCAGGGTTCTCGCCTCGACCATGAGCCCGTTGGTGGCGGCCAGGATCTCGTCGAGGGCGGCGAGCTCGTCGGGCGTGGGTGGGTGCGGTGGGCAGGCCCTGATGCCTCGCTCGTCATACAGCGCCCGGAGGCGGGTCATGGAGGCCGTCATGGCCTCGTGGGCGGCGGCGAACTCGCGCGATGCCAGGCTCGGGAAGATCGAGGCGACATCCCAGTGGGGAAGCGTATCGGTGGTCATCCCGTGGGAGAATAGGCGTCTATGCCGACCACCACGACGTGTCCGCACGGGCTCAACGCCGACACGTGCCTCATCTGCGAGACCCTGCTACCGACGACGAAGGGTCACGCCGTGCCGGCCGGGAAGGCCGAGGTCCTGCCCGCCGATTCCCGGCCCCGTCGAGGCCTGCATGTCGGCGTGCTCGGGGGCATGGTGCTCATGCTCGCCGTGCTCGTCGGCGCGTGGGTCGTGTATCACCTGCTGTGGGGTTTGTTTCGCCTCATCGAGTTGATGCTCGTCGGTGGCGTGTGCGGCGTGATCGGTTACCGCATCGGCGTGGTCGTGGGCCGCCACCGCGGCCGCCCCTAGACCGGGACGCCGGCTTCGAGCTCGGCGGTGCGGCGGCGGTAGAGGGCGGCGCGCTCCTCGAGGCCGCACAGGAAGTCCTGAAGGCCGGCCACCTTGTCGCGAACGGCGGCCTGGAGGTCGGCGTTGATCTGGGTGCATTCGCGCAGGAGCTGAGCCTTGCGAGCCGGAGACTGACCCTCGAACCACTCGCGCTTGATGGCGGCCAGCCTGTCTTCGGCGGTCAGGACGGTGCGGATCTCGTTGAGGTCGAAGCCGACCAACTCTTGGAGGTGGCGGATCCGTTGGATGCGGGCCACGTCGGCATCGGAATAGCGCCGAGCTCCACCCACGGTGGTGCCCGACGGTGTCAGCAGGCCCAACTCTTGGTAGTAGCGCAGCGTCCGCGTCGATACGTCGGCCTCGACGGCGGCCTCGCCGATGCGAAGCCGCGGTGTGGTGTCCGGAGGCGGCGCCTCAGTGGACGAGCGTGGCGGTGACGGCTTCGACGTCATCGGCGTCGATCTCCCCCTCCTCGTGCGCGACGTACTTGCCGCCCCGGAGCCAGGAGCATGCGGCGGCCACCAGGCACATGACGAACGACACGGTGAAGGCGATCCGGAGCCCGTGCATGAACGGGTGGGAGATCAGGTGGGGGAAGAAGGCCCGACCGGTCACGGTGTTTTGGGCCGACACCGACAGCTTCTGGAGTTGGGGGCCGAGGAGCGTCTTCATGGGGTTGTAGCCGAGGAAGGCGGCGAAGAGCAGGGCCACAGGTGGCGCGTGCGAGATGGTCGTGGCGTCAGCCGGGCTCAAACCCTGACTGGTGAGACCGGCATAGAGCGTGTGGGGCAGCGTCGTCGACAGGCCGGCGATCATGAAGCTGAAGAACAGCCCGATCGACAGGACCATGCCGGAGTTTTGGAAGGTGGCTCGCATACCCGACGCCGCGCCCCGTTGGCGGGCGGGAACCGAGTTCATGATCCCCGTGGTGTTGGGGGCGGTGAACAGGCCGAAGCCGATGCCGTTGATCAGCAGCAGCGCGGCGAACACGGGGTAGGAGAAGTTGGCCGGCAGGAACTGCAGGAAGACGAACGTCGACCCGCCGAGGAGCATCCCGCCGGTGGCAAAGCCCCGGGCGCCGTACTTGTCGGAGAGGTACCCCGACAGGGGCGCCGAGATAAGGAAGCCGGCGGTGATGGGGACCATGTAGATGCCGGCCCAGAGCGGGGTATCCGTGAAGCTGTAGCCGTGCTGGGGCAGCCAGATGCCCTGGAGCCAGATGATCAGCATGAACTGGAGGCCGCCCCGGCCGATTGACGAGAGCAGGCTGGCGAAGTTGCCCGCGGCGAAGGCGCGGATCTTGAACAGGTCGAGGTGGAACATCGGATCCTCGGTCGTCATCTCGATCCGGAAGAAGATGGCGAGGAGCGCCAGTCCACCGAGCATCTCGGCGAGAACGTAGGGACCGGTCCAGCCCATGGTGTGGTGGTGGTAGGGCTGGATCCCGTAGGTGATCCCGACGAGCAGCAGGATCAGGCCTGCTCCGAAGGTCACGTTGCCCCAGACGTCGATCTTGCCTCGCTTGGCGGTCGCCATCTCCTTCAGCTTGAGGTAGGCCCACACCGTCCCGAAGATGCCGAACGGCACGTTGACCCAGAAGACCAGCCGCCAGTTGACGTCGGCGAGGATGCCGCCGACGATGAGACCGATGAACGAGCCGGAGATGCCGGCGATCATGCTGATGCCGAGCGCCGTCCCCCGTTGCTCGGTCGGGAAGGCGTCGGTGAGGATGGCCGCCGAGTTGGCCATGAGCAGCGCTCCGCCGATGCCCTGCACCACCCGCATGAGGATCATGTAGGTCGCGGCGCTACCACCGTGGCCGGGCGTGAGCGAGAGAGCGATCGACGCGACGGTGAAGACCGCGAAACCGGCGTTGTACATCCGGACCCTGCCGAACATGTCGCCCAGTCGACCGAAGGTCACGACCAGGACCGCGGTGACGACGAGATACCCCATCAGAAGCCAGAGGAGGTAGCTGATATTGGCCGGCGCCAGCGGGTTGAGATGGATCCCGCGGAAGATGGCCGGCATGGAGATCAACACGATCGACGAGTCGAGCGTGGCCATGAACATGCCCAATGTGGTGTTGGACAGGACGGTCCACTTGTACCGATCAGTCTGCACGCCGGCCACGATACCCGAACGTTGACGTGAACGTAAACATCTTGTCGGGCCGGGTCGGCGCACTACGTTGCCGGACATGTCCACCTGGAACTTCGCTGACGCATTCGAGCGGGTCGCGGGCGCCATTCCGGATGCACCCTGTCAGGAGCAGGGTGATCGGGTCGTGACCTGGTCGGCCTTCGATCGCCGGGCCAACGCCGTGGCCGCCGACTTCCTCGATGCCGGGCTCACCGAGCAGTCCAAGGTGGTCGCCTACCTGACCAACTGCCCGGAGTACCTCGAAACCTACTTCGCGGCGTTCAAGGCGGGACTGGTGCCGGTCAACACCAACTTCCGCTACGGGCCCGAGGAGATCCTCTACCTGTTTGACAACGCCGACGCCGAGGCCGTCGTCTTCCACGCCACGTTCACCCCGTTGCTCGAGGGCATCCGGGATCGGCTGCCCAGGGTCAAGCGTTGGTATGTCGTGGCCGATGGCAGCCCCGAGCCGGCGTGGGCCAGGTCCTACGACGCCATCGCCGAGCCGGGCGCGGATCGCGTGAGTGGTCCGTGGGGCCGATCCCCGGATCATCTGCTCCTCATGTACACGGGCGGGACCACGGGCATGCCCAAGGGCGTGATGTGGCGCCAGGACGATCTGTTCAACGTGCTGGGCGGCGGTGGCAATGCCCTGCTGGCCCAGCCGGCGGCCACCGACCTCGACGACTTCGCGTCGCGGATCAAAGCGCCGGGTGTCCGAGCCCTGCCGGCGTGCCCGCTCATGCACGGCACCGGACAGTTCAGCTCCTTGATCGTCCTCAATAGCGGCGGCTCCATCGTCTGTCTCGAAGATCGCAAATTTGATCCCGAGGGGCTGTGGCAGACCGTGCAGGACAAGGCCATCAACGTCGTCGTCATCGTGGGCGATGCCTTCGCCCGACCGATGCTGCGAGCTCTCGACGGCAACCCCGGTCGCTGGAATCTCTCCACGCTCATCTTGATCACGTCCTCGGGGGTGATGTGGAGCCACGAGGTCAAGCAGGGGATCAGCAAGCACCTGCCATCGGTCGTGCTCCTCGACTCCCTGGGCTCGTCGGAGGCCATCGGCCTGGGAGCCAACATGTCCTCGGGGGCCTCGTCGGCGGACACGGCGACGTTCTCCCTGGGCGAGGACGTCAAGGTCATCACTGACGATGGTCGCCTGGTCGAGGCCGGATCCGAGGAGATCGGCATGGTGGCGATCCCCGGGTACATCCCGGTCGGCTACTACAAGGATCCTGAGAAGTCGGCCAAGACGTTTCGCACCGTGGCCGGCGTGCGCTACTCGATTCCCGGTGACTATGCGACGGTGGCCGCCGACGGCTCGATCCACCTTCTCGGACGGGGATCGGTCGTGATCAACACCGGCGGCGAGAAGGTCTTTCCCGAGGAGGTCGAGGAGGTGCTCAAGCAACACCCGTCGATCAACGACGCCGTCGCCGTCGGGTTGCCCGACGAACGGTTTGGCGAGATCATCTGCGCGCTCGTCGAGCCCGCGCCCGGCGCCACCGTCGACGAGGCCGCGGTCATCGAGTTCGTGCAATCCAAATTGGCCAGGTTTAAGGCGCCCCGTCGTGTCATCACGGTGGACAGCATCGGGCGCAGCCCGGCCGGTAAGGTGGACTACCGCGGGCTCAAGGCGCTGGCTGTCAGCCGGACGGACGGCCCATAAGGCAGGCTTGTCCTATGAGCGTGCTGGTCGTCGACGACGATGCTGCTGTCCGCCAGGCCTTGCAGCGGGCGCTCACGTTCGAGGGATACGACGTTCGCTTGGCGGCTGACGGGCATCAGGCCCTCGACGTCGTCCTCGACGGATCGCCCGACGCCATCCTGCTGGACGTAGCCATGCCCGGCATCGACGGGCTGGAGGTGTGCCGACGACTACGGGCCGCCGGCGACCGGACGCCCATCTTGATGCTCACGGCCCGCCATGCGACCGCCGATCGCGTCGCCGGGCTGGATGCGGGTGCCGATGACTATCTCGTGAAGCCGTTTGCCCTCGAGGAGCTGCTGGCGCGACTGCGCGCTTTGCTCCGTCGGGCGGCGCCCTCCCTCGGCGACGAGGACCAGACCCTGCGGGCCGCCGACTTGACCCTCGACCCGTCGACCAGGGTGGTCAAGCGCGGGGACCGGCTCATCGAGTTGACGAGGACCGAGTTCAACCTGCTCGAGCTGTTGATGCGCAACCAGGGTCAGGTGCTCACTCGCGAAGTCATCTTCGACCGGGTCTGGGGTTACGACTTCGGGGCCAACTCCAACAGCCTCGAGGTCTACATCGGCTACCTCCGCCGCAAGACCGAAGCCGACGGCGAAGCCCGCCTCATCCACACCGTGCGCGGCGTCGGCTATGTCCTCCGGGAGAGCGCGTCCGGTGCCTGAACACCTGAGCCTGCGACTGCGCCTCATCCTTGCCGCATCCACGGCGGTCGCCATCGCCGTGCTCCTGGCCGCAACCGGCGCCTACCTGACCGTCCGCCACGAGCTGCGCCACCAGGTTGACGTGGCGCTGCGCAACGACGCCGCCCCCGTCGAGCACCTCCAAGGCTTGTCCGGACTGCCCGGCGGCCGCCTGCGACTGCCTGACGTCGTCCAGGTGCTCGGCGTCGACGGGGGCGTCGTCGAAGAGCCCCTCGGCGGGGCCATCGCCGTCACGGAAGCCGACCGCGCCGTCGCCGAGGGGCGCGCCGAGAGCCACTTCCATGACGTGCGCATCACGGGGAGCGACTACCGGATCTTCACCGTTGCCCTTCCCGGCGGAGGTGCCGTCGAGCTCTACGCCCCGCTCGACGCGGTCGACGCCACCCTCAAGCATCTGGTCCTCCTTCTCACCCTCCTCTCCCTCGGCGGCATCGCCGTGGCCGCCGCCCTCGGGATGCTCGTAGCGAGAGCCGCGCTCGTGCCCGTCAACAAGCTCACCGCAGCGGCGGAGAATGTGGCCGCGACGATGGACCTGTCGGCGCCCATCGAAGTGCACGGTGCTGACGAGATAGCCCGCCTCGGCCAGACCCTCAACACCCTGTTGGCCACGGTCGATCAGTCCCAACAAGCCCAACGCCGCTTGGTCGCCGACGCATCGCACGAGCTGCGGACGCCCCTCACCAGCCTGCGGACAAACCTGGAGCTGCTGGCTCGATCCCCGGGGATCCCCGAAGCCGAACGCCAAGCGATCCTGACCGATCTGGTCGCTCAGGCCGCCGAGCTCAGCACCCTTGTCGGCCAGCTCGTCGATCTCGAGCGCGAGCCACTCCCAGCCGAAGCTCCTACCGAGTTCGCGTGGGACGCCATCATCTCCTCGGCCCTCGGCCGGGCCCGTTTCCACAGCCCCGGTCTGCGCTTCACGGAGTCGCTCGAGCCGACCACGGTCACGGGTCAACCCGTCGTCGTCGAGCGAGCTGTGGCCAACCTGCTCGACAACGCGGCCAAGTGGTCGCCGCCCGGTGGGGAGATCGACGTCAAATTGGTCGGCGGCACGTTGTCGGTTCGCGATCACGGGCCGGGCATCGACCCGGCCGACGGACCTCACGTCTTCGAGCGCTTCTACCGATCGGCGCGGGCCCGATCCATGCCGGGCTCGGGCCTCGGATTGTCGATCGTTCGCCAGGCGGCCGAGGACCACGGTGGACAGGCGTGGGTGCTGCGAGCGCCGACGGGTGGGACCATCGCCTGCTTGCGCCTGCCGACCGTTGCTGCCGGCGGGGCGCCGTTGCCCCCACCACCCTCGCCGGTTGAGAGCGTCGGACCCCAACTCGGCGACGCGACCGTCTCGCGGTGAAAGACCCGGCTGCGCTCTTCGCGCTCAAGGTCTGGCCTAGATGTCCGGGGCCTAGATGTCTCGATAGGTCTCGATCTGGGCGCCGAGGTCGTTGAGGCGGTGGGCGAGATCCTCGTAGCCACGGTTGATCACGTAGATGTTGCGGAGCACCGAGGTGCCCTTCGCGGCCAGCATGGCGAGCAACAGGACCACGGCCGGTCGCAGCGCCGGAGGGCAACCGATCTCGGCGGCCGACCAGCGCGTCGGACCCTCGACCTGCACGCGGTGGGGATCGAGCAGCGACACCTTGGCGCCGAGGCGACCCAGCTCGGTCAGGTAGATGGCCCGGTTTTCGTACACCCAGTCGTGGATGAACGTCGTCCCGGTGGCGTGGGCGCCGATGGCTGCGAAAAACGGCAGGTTGTCGATGTTGAGGCCGGGAAAGGGCATCGGATGGATCTTGTCGCCGCGAGCCCGGAGGGCCGACGGCTTGATGGTCAGGTCGACCAAGCGGGTGTGGCCGTTGATGGCCGGGTACTCGGGGCCGCGGTCGTGGTCGAGACCCATCTCCTCGAGGATGGCGAGCTCGATCTCGAGGAACTCGATCGGGGCGCGTCGGATGGTCACTTGTGATCCGGTGAGAATCGACGCGGTGATGAGGCTCATCGCCTCGACGGGGTCCTCGGCCGGCGTGTAGTCGACGTCCATGTCGATGGAGGGGACTCCCTCGACGGTCAACGTGGTCGTGCCCAGCCCCTCGATGCGCACGCCGAGTTGCATCAAAAACAGGCAGAGGTCCTGGACCATGTAGTTGGAGCTGGCGTTGCGGATGACGGTGACGCCATTGATGCGGGCCGCGGCCATGAGGGCGTTTTCGGTCACGGTGTCGCCGCGCTCGGTGAGCACGAGCGGACGGTTGGGCTGATGCGGATGGGCGGCGACGACATACATCCCATCGGCGGTGCTCACCTCGAGACCGAACGGTCGGAGGGCCTCGACGTGAGGTTGGATCGTGCGGGTGCCCAGCTGGCAACCTCCGGCGTAGGGAAGTCGAAACCGGCGATGGCGGTGCAGCAACGGGCCGAGCAGCAACAGGACGCTTCGTGTGCGTCGCGCCGCCTCGATGTCGAGCCCGTCGAGATCCAACGATGGCGGCGGGGTCAGCTCGAGGTCGCGGCCATCGTTGATCCAGTGGACCTGCACCCCGATGCTCTGGAGCACCTCGATGACCCGATAGACCTCCTCGATGCGAGCCACGCCTCGAAGCGTGGTCCGGCCGGTCGTGAGGAGCGAGGCGCAGAGAAGAGCGACTGTCGCGTTTTTGCTGGCCCGCACGTCGATGGCCCCGCTCAGGCGGGCGCCACCGGTGATGCGCAGATGCGTCGGCCCGGCGTGGCCGATGGTCACGATGCCGCTGTCCAGCACCTCGCCGATGCGGGCCAGCATCTGGACGCTCACGTTTTGGCCGCCGCGCTCGATGCGATTGACTGCGCTCTGGCTGGTGCCGAGCGCGGTCGCCAACTGCTCCTGCGTCCACCCGCGATGCTGACGAGCGTCCCGTACGAGCCCGCCGATCTGGTCGAGTGAGCCTTCAGCCACCGGCCGACCTTATCTCATATATGAGATGCCGGGACAGGACTACCATCAGCGGAGCACGCCGACATCGGGGAGGGCAGATGAGCAACGCTCGCCGGAATCAACGTGGTCACAAAGGGCTGCCGGGCCACGAGGCCCATCCACCCGACGGTCGCATCCGGCGCCTCCTGTGGCGTTGTCGACGGTGGCTCGGAGTCTCGTAGCTTCCTTTGGGGGGAGGGCAGGATGCCGTATCACGCCGGCCGAATGATCCACGACGCTGACGCCCACATCATGGAGCCACCGACGTGGCTGCGCGACCACGCCGACCCTGGCATCCGAGACCGCATCGCCCCCCTGGATCTCGCCGGTGGCAACGAGCTGCGGCAGACGGGCGATCCGGACGAGCAGCGACGCGACCTGGAGCAGTCGTTCGAGCGGCTCCGCGCCAAGCATGCGTCGGAGGCGTACCGGGCGTCGGAGGAGGCGGAGATCATGGCTCGCAAGAACTTCGCCGCGACCGGGTCGTTCATCGCCGCTGACCGGCCGCGGGCGCTCGACCTCCTCGGCTTCTCCAGCCAACTGGTGTTCAACACCTTCCACAACCGTCGACTCCGCAACTGGGAGCACGGCGGCGACCTCCCGTTTGCCCTGGGCGTGGCGCGGGCGCACAACCGCGGGATGGTGGAGTTCTGCTCGGTCGACTCGCGCCTCCTGCCCACCTGCTACGTCCCGCTCGCCGACATCGAGGCGGCGCCAGGGATGGTGGACGAGGCGCTCGCTCTGGGCGCGGCGGCGTTGCTCGTTGCATCAGGTTGCCCGCCCACCCACTCGCCGAGTCACATCGGGCTGGACCCGGTCTGGGCACGGGCCGCCGAGGCGGGGATCCCGATCGTCTTCCACGTCGGCGGCACGGGCGACCTGATCGACGCCAACTACTTCCGCAACGGGCTGCCCATCCCACCGGACTTCCACGGGGGCGACGAAAACTTCCGCTCGGTCGACTACATGGGCATCCCCGGGCCGCCGGCGCAGACGCTGGCGACGATGATCTTCGACGGGGTGCTGGACCGCTTCCCGACCTTGCGGATCGGCGTGATCGAGCAGGGAGCCATCTGGGTGCCGTCCTGGATGCGGCAGATGGAGGCCGCATTCGACGCGTTCGCCCGACACGAAGAGCGGCTCCGTCAGCTCAGCCTGCGGCCCAGTGAATACGTGCGCCGGCAGGTGCGATTTACGCCCTATCCCACCGAGGACGTGGGCTGGATCATCAGCCAGACCGGACCGGAGATCTGCATGTTTTCCTCCGACTACCCACACGTCGAAGGTGGGCGGCGCCCGGTGGAAAGGTTTGAGGCCAGCCTGGAGTCGGCTGACGCCGAGACCCGCGACCGCTTCTACGTCGACAACTTTGTGGACCTGATGGGATCGGCCCTCGCCGCCGCCTGACGGGCTGGGCTGCCTACGGCCGGGCTGCCCGGCCGGCCTGCCTACGGGCGGCGGCGGTTGATCAGGGAACGCTTGAGACGGGGAGGCTCGCCGGGCTGGGCGGGGGGCTCGTCCTCGGCCTCACCGTCAGCAACTCGGTCGGTGGCGCGGTCCGGGATGCGGTCGGGGGCGGGGCCGGCGGCGTGCTCATCGTCGAGGGTGAGCAGGAGGGGGCCGTCGGCCTCATCGTCGGCGCCGCCCTCGACGACCGCCTCGCCGACCGGGGTCGGTGCGTCGCCGTCCCTCTTGGTGGCGGCAGGACGGGCGGCGGCGGTCGTCTCGAGCTCGTCGTCCCCGAAGTCGTCCTCGTCGGCGTCGGCATCCCTGGCGGCCGACTCCTCGGATTCCTCACCCCATCGCCACGGCGCGTTGTCGGGTGGTGGTTTGGCGGTCGCTCCCGGCCACGGCGCGGGACTCTCGGGGGTGGTGTCGGCGCGAGTGCGCGCAATCCAGGCACTGGCGACGGGGCCCTTCGGCGTCGCTGCCGCCCGAGCGGGCGGCCGTGCCGCGGCTCGCTTCGCTGTCGTCTTCTTGGGGGCGTCAGGTGCCGCCGGCGTGGCGGCCGCCCTCGGCTCCTCCCTCAGGTCGGCTTTGGGCGTGCGGGCACGAGAGGGGGTCTTCGACGAGCTGGCGACCGAGGGGGTCGCGGCGACCGAGGTCGTCAGCGAGTCGGCCAACTGCTCGGCGGCAGTGCTCAAGGCCTTCAACACCCGGGCCCGCTCGGCGGCCAGGTGCGCGGCGAGGGCGGCGACCTCGGACTCCAGCTGATCGTGTTGGCTCTGAAGGCTCCGAATGGCGCCTTGAAGCTGGCGCCGAGCCTCGATCGACCGCTGCTCCAGGCTGGCCAGCGCGTCCGCCTTTTGGGCGGCCAGGGCGCGGGCCGCCTCGGCCTCGTGGGCCCGCGCCCGCTCCTCCGCTTCTCGAACGGTGGCGCGCGCCTTGGCCGTCGCTTGCCCGGCCTCGTCTTCGGCCCGGCTGAGCAGGGACTCGGCTTCGGCTCGCGCCTCGGCCAGGATGCGTGTCGCCTCGTCGGACGCCTCTTGCACAGCCTCCTCGGCCGTCCGCTGGGCCAGAACAAGGGTGCGCCGCAGACGTTCGTCTGCCCCTGGATCGGCCGTGGTCTCGACCTGCTGTATACGGGCCTGGAGCTGGTCGATCGCCTCCGCGGCGCGGTCCAAGAACGCGTCGACATCGTCAGGGTGGTAGCCCTTCAGCTTCTCGCGGAACTTCGCCGATCGGATCGACTCCGACGTGAACTCGAAGCTGCTCATACTTCAATCCTTATCGGCTGGTTGGGGTGCTGGTCGAATGTCGGGCAAATCCTGTCTCATCACTCATATCGGCGCGGCGCCTGCCGATCGGGAGAGTACCGACCCTTCCAACCGTGGACGGGTTGTCGGGATCTTCGGAGGCGATGATGTCGGTACTGGAGAGCACGTCCGTCGTGTGGGTCGTCATGGACTCCGCCGGCCGTGAGGTCGTGTTGATGTGCTCGGGGGCCGACGCCGGCGAGGTCGTCGCCGAGTGGGAAGAGCGCGGCTGTCATGCCGTCGCCCTTCAGCACGACGCCGGTACCGCCGCCTAGCGGCCTTCCCGCCCCCCGGTACTATTCGCAGGGTGACGCAACATCCGCCGCTCGAGGAGTACCTCGAGACGGTGCTCGAGTTGGACGAGGACGGCATGATCGTCTCGCAAGCTCGCCTCGCCGAGCGGCTCGGCCACTCGGCGCCGACCGTTTCGCAGATGGTGCGACGTCTGGTCGCCGAGGGCTACCTCGAGGTGGCCAAGCGGGTGGTCACGCTGACGCCCAAAGGCCGGGAGCAGGCTGAGCGCGTCGTGCGCAAGCATCGGCTGGCCGAGCGACTCCTCACCGACGTCATCGGGCTGGCCTGGGAGAAGGCGCACGAGGAGGCCGGCCGGTGGGAGCACGTGATCTCCGACGAGGTCGAGACACTGCTCGTGACGCTGCTCGGCAATCCGAGCACGTGCCCGCACGGCAACCCCATCCCCGGTTCCAACGCCTCGCCCCGACTGCTGTCGGCCCTCGCCGGCTTCGTGCCCGGTGACCGCGTTCGCCTCGAGCGGGTCACCGAGCAGGTCGAGGTCGATCAGGAGGCGTTGACCTACCTGGCCAACGCCGGGTTTGTGCCCGGATCCGACGCGGAGGTCCGCACCAAGGCGCCGGACGGCACGTTGGTCCTCGACCTCGACGCCGGCTCGATCGCCGTGGGTCCGCTGCTCGCCGAGCATCTCTTCGTCGTCGCCGCCAGCTGAACTCTCGCCGGTCTGCCCCCCGGCCCCCCGGCCGCCCCCGCTCCGCTGGGATCAGAAGCGGACGTTGGCCGCCCAGGCGTCGGCGAGGGCCGTGTCGCCCAAGACCTCGACGTCGGCCGGTCGGTTCATCGCCCACAACAACAGGTCGCCACCCCTGCCTCGCACGGCGAGGTCGCCCTTGGCGTGCTCGCGGGAGATGGGGACGGACGGCTCGATCGTCACGAGCCACTCGCCGTCGCCATCCGTGCGGTGCAGGTGGACGGTGCGTCCGAGGCCCCACGCCAGATCGCCCCGCCGCAAGATGCGGGGGAGGAAGGCGGTCAGAAACTCGTCGAGTCCGTCAGCTCCCATGTCGCCCGGGATCTCGTAGGCGTCGCCGGCGGCAGCTGTCGCGTCCCACGCGTGCACGGTCGTCTCGTGGGCCTGGCGGCGCCACCAGAACGACGCCGGCGCCTGCGCGCCGAACACCCACACGATGCGTTGGGGATCGGACGTGGCCAGCGCCGACAGCAGCGCCTCGCGTTGGGCGTCGGCCCAGTCGGCCATGCTCGCTCCGTCGACGTCGGTAGGTGCCGACGGGAACGGTGGTCTCTCCGTCGCGCCCTCACCGACGATGGCTGTCGCCCATCCGTGGACCCCGCCGATGTGCCCGGCGAGCGTGGTGATGCTCCACCCGGGGCAGGCGACAACGGGGGCCTCGGGGTGGGAGCGGGTGGCGGCAGTCAAGGCTTCCCCGGCCGTGGCTATGACGTCCGCATATGTCTGGAGTTGCGCTGTCTGGAATTGCACGAGGCGGCACCCTACCGTCGCCCGTGCCCACCCTTGTAGGGTGTTAACGCCGGGTGACAGATCCGCAGACCTCAACCCGATCGACCAAGGGGGACCTGACCGATGCCAGCTGGAATCGTGGCCTGGGGCACCTACCTGCCCTACTGGCGCCTGGACCGCAAGGCCATCGGGCTGACCCTTGGCTCGCCCGCCGGTCGCGGGACGAGGACGGTCGCGTCCTACGACCAGGACACGACGACGCTTGGTGTCGAAGCAGCCCGTCGTGCGCTCGCCGGTCTCGGTGGGGCTGACGGCCGCTTGACCCCGCAGAGCCTGCTGTTCTCGACACCCGACCCGGCCTATGCCGACAAGACGAACGCCACGACGATCCACGCTGCCCTCGGCCTGCCCCAGGCGACCTCGGCCTATGACTTCAACGGCTCGGCCCGCTCCGCCTGGGGTGCCCTCCATGCCGCCGGCGTCCTCGGCGCCGCCCAACCCAGCCTCGCCGTCATCGCCGACCTCCGGACGGGCCTGGCCGGCGGCGCCGAGGAACGCGAGAGCGGCGACGGCGCCGCGGCATTCCTCATGGCCGGTGACGGCGCTGCCGCGGAGATCATCGGCCACGCGTCATCCAGCGCCGAGTTTCTGGACCGCTGGCGGGTGCCGGGTGACACGGACTCGCGCCAATGGGAGGAGCGGTTCGGTGAGGGCGTCTACGTCCCTCTCGCGGAGGCGGCGTTCACCGATGCCGTGAAGGCCGCCGGCATCCCCGTCGACGCCATCGACCACCTTGTCGTGAGCGGTCTCCACGCCCGGGCCGTGAAGGCCGTCAAACTCGCCCTCGGGGGCGACGGCGCCAAGCTCGCCCCCGACCTCACCCTGCTGATCGGCAACCTGGGTGCGGCCCAATTCGGCGTGGCGCTGGCCGACGTTCTCGAGCGGGCCGAGCCCGGCCAGATCATCGCCGTGGTCAGCCTGGCCGACGGCGCCGACGCCGCCATCCTGCGGACGACCGACGCCCTGACGACCGCCCAGGCCGCCCAGCGCGCCGCGGCGGCGCCCACCGTCTCAGAGCAGGTCGCCGAGGGCCGTACCGACCTGCCCTATGCGACCTTCCTCACCTGGCGGGGCCAACTCCGTCGCGAGCCGCCGCGCCGACCCGATCCGGACCGCCCCGGCGCGCCGGCGATGCACCGCTCCGACGCCTGGAAGTATGGCTTCAGCGCCAGCCGCTGCCTCGTCTGCGGGTTCCGTCACCTCCCCCCGACGCGTGTCTGCGTCGAGTGCAAGAGCATCGACCAGATGGAGCCTGAGCGCATCGCCGACATCCAGGGCACGGTGGCGACCTTCACCATCGACCGCCTGGCTTTCAGCCTGTCGCCGCCCGTGATCGGCGTGATCGTCGACTTCGACGGCGGCGGCCGGTTTCGCTGCGAGGCGACCGACGCCGATCCGGCCAAGGTCCAGATCGGCATGCGAGTGGCGATGACCTTCCGGCGCGTCTACACCGCCGACGGGGTCCACAATTACTTCTGGAAGGCGCGGCCCATCACGGCTGACGTCAACACCACCGAAGTCCACACGACCGAAGGGAGCAACTGATGGCGAGCAGAGGAATCCGCGACCGGGTGGCGATCGTCGGCATGGGGTGCACCCCCTTCGCCGAGCACTGGGACAAAGGGACCGACGACCTGCTGACGGACGCGGCCAAAGAGGCCACGGCGAGCGCCGGCATCCCCCTCAGCGACATCGACGCCTTCTGGCTCGGGACGATGGCGTCGGGCCTGTCCGGCATCACGCTCTCCGGTCCGCTCAAGCTCGACTACAAGCCGGTGACCCGCGTCGAGAACTTTTGCGCGACCGGCTCTGAGGCTTTCCGCAACGCCTGCTACGCGGTCGCGTCGGGTGCCTATGACGTGGCCATGGCCATCGGCGTCGAGAAGCTCAAGGACTCCGGCTACTCCGGCCTGACGGGCACCCGTCCCGTCACGGATGGGACCGACCCACAGCTGACGGCGCCGGCCAGCTTCTCGTTCCTCGCGCCGGCCTACGCCAACAAGTACGGCGTCGACACCGACGAGATGAAGGACGTCCTCACCCGCATCGCGTGGAAAAACCATCGCAACGGGGCCGTCAACCCTCGAGCCCAATTCCGCAAGGAAGTCTCCCTCGAAACCATCAAAAACTCGCCGCTCGTCGCCGGGCAACTCGGCGTGTTCGACTGCAGCGGGGTGAGCGACGGCTCGGCGGCCGCCATCATCTGCCGGGTCGAGGACGCCCACCGCTACACCGACAACCCGCTCTACGTGAAAGCTCTCAGCTTCGTCGCCGGCCCGGCCGCCGGCCCCATCGATCCGTCCTACGACTACACCAGCTTCGTCGAAGTCGTCCGATCGGCCGAGGACGCCTACGCCCAGGCCGGGATCGTCGATCCCCGCGCCGAGTTGGCCATGGCCGAGGTGCACGACTGCTTCACACCCACCGAGCTCGTCCTCATGGAGGACCTGGGTTTTGCCGAGCGCGGGACGGCGTGGAAGGAAGTCCTCGCCGGGACCTTCGACCGGGACGGCGAGCTGCCCGTCAACCCCGACGGCGGCCTCAAGAGCTTCGGCCATCCGATCGGCGCGTCGGGTCTACGGATGTTGTTCGAGTGCTGGCTCCAGCTCCGCGGCCAGGCGCCCCCCGAGCGCCAGATCGCCACGGTCACCGAGGGTGGCCGCAAGCTCGGCCTGACCCACAACCTCGGCGGCGCGCCGGGCGAGTGCGTGAGCTTCGTGAGTGTCGTCGGGAGCGAGCCCTCGGCCTGACTCTGGGAATATGGCCGGGTCGCGACCCGGCCATATTCGCCAAGCTTTCAGTGGGTGGCTACGTCCAAGCCCAGCGCGACGCGAACCGATCCGACGATGCCCTGGGCGTCGAGGCCGAGCTCAGCGAGGATCTGCTCGGGCTTGGCCTGGGGGATGTAGGCGTCGGGGGTCCCGAGTTGGAGCACGGGCGGGGTCGGTCGGCCGGCGGTGATGGCCAGGCCGGCCAGCTCCCCGGCGATGGCTGAGCCCGCACCGCCGACCCGCACGCCGTCTTCGGCGGTGACGACCAGGCGGTGGCGGGCGGCGTCAGCGAGCATGGCGGGGTCGAGCGGTTTGACGACCCTGACGTCCCAGACGGTGGCGTCGATCCCGTCCGTCTCGAGCTTGGCGGCTGCCTCTTCGGCGGCGGCGACGAGCTTGCCGACGGCCAGGATGCAGACCTCGGCCGGGGCGTCTGACTCCGGCCCGCGCAGACGGTGGGCCTCGATGCCCCGGCCGACCTGATCGTCGGGGACGGAGCGGGCGGCCCCGGTCGGCCACCGCAGGGAGACGGGGCCATCGAGGGTCAGGGCAAAGCGCAGCATCTCGCGCAGTTCCTGCAACGACGACGGCGCCAGCACCGTCATGCCGGGGATGCGCAGGCAGAGGGCGAGGTCCAACACGCCGTGATGGCTGGGGCCGTTGTCGCCGGTGATCCCCGCCCTGTCCATGCAGAACACGACGGGGAGATTGTGCAGGCCGACGTCGAGGTTGGCCTGGTCGAAGGCACGGGTGAAGAACGTCGAGTAGACGGCGACCACGGCGCGAAGGCCGCCCATGGCCATGCCGGCTGCCATGGTGACGGCGTGCTGCTCGGCGATGCCGACGTCGTGGAACCGATCGGGGAAGCGAGCCTGGAAGGGCAGTAGTCCCGTCGGTCCCGGCATGGCCGCAGTGATGGCGTGGATGCGAGGATCGGACGCGGCCGCCTCGATGAGCGACTCGCTGAAGGCCTGGGTGTAGCCCTTCGGCGCCGCCCAGCCCGCCGGCGGACCGGTCACCGGATCGAACACGGCCGGGGCGTCGTGCAGGTTTTTCTCGTCGTCGTCCTCGGCGGGCGCGTAACCCTTGCCTTTTTGGGTGAGCACGTGCACGACGATGGGACCGTCAAAGGTCGAGGCGGCCCGTAGGGCATCCTCGACCCCGACGATGTCGTGACCCTCGATCGGACCGGTGTAGCGGACGCCCAGGGTCTCGAAGAACGCGTGCGGCTCGAACACCTCACGGACGGCGGCGTACACACCCTGGAGGCTGCTGTAGGCAAGAGGACCGACGGCGGGCAACTCTCGCAGGGCGTGCTCGAGGCTCGTCCGGCGTCGCTTGAGGCCGGGGTGCAACCGGAGCCGGGTGAGACTCTCCGAGAGACGGGAGACGGTGGGGGCGTAGGAGCGCCCGTTGTCATTGAGGACGATCACCACGCGGCGACCGGAGTGGCCCAAGTTGTTGAGGGCCTCAAAGGCCATGCCCCCCGTCATCGACCCGTCGCCGATCACGGCCACAACTTGGCGATCCGTGCCCGCCACCTCCACGGCCTCGGCCAGGCCGTGGGCGTAGGAGAGGATGGTGGAGGCGTGGCTGTTTTCGACCCAGTCGTGCTCGGACTCCGTGCGGTTGGGATAGCCGGAGAGCCCCCCCTTTTGGCGCAGACCGGCGAAGGCCTCCCGGCGGCCGGTGACCAGCTTGTGGACGTACGCCTGGTGCCCGGTGTCCCACAGGATGATGTCACGGGGGCTCTCGAACACCCGGTGGATCGCAAGGGTCATCTCGACCACGCCGAGGTTGGAGCCCAGATGCCCGCCCGTCACGGCGACCGACTGCACGATGAACTCGCGGATCTCGGCGGCCAGCTGCGCTAGCTGCTCGGCATCGAGACCCTTGAGGTCGGCAGGGCTCGCGATGGTCTCAAGCAGCACCCCCCAACCGTACCCGGCGTGGCGTCAGAAGTCGCGAGCGGCGACGAAGAGGGCGAGCGCCTCCAGCTCGTCCCGGGCTGCCGCGGTGATCGGGGCATCGGCCAGGGCGCGGAGCGCCTCGGCGGTCAGGGTCGCGACCGCCTCCTCCACCGTCGCTCGGGCCCCCGTGTCGGTCAGGATGCGCTGGATGTCTCCGACCTCGGTGTCCGTCAGGTCGGGCTGGCCGACGCGGTCCTCGAGCAGGATGGCGTCGGCGCCCGTGGCGCGTTGCCGGGCGATGGCAAACAGGGCCGTGGGCTTACCGTCGCGAAGGTCCTCGCCGACGCCTTTGCCAAGCAGGTGGCCGTCCCCGAAGGCCCCGAGGAGGTCGTCGCGCAACTGGAAGGCCTCGCCCAGAGGGAGGCCGTAGGCGGTGAACGCCTTCTCCAGGTCAGCAGCCGGCGGTCCGTCCACTGCCAACGCGGCGCCGAGATGGAGGGGACGCTCGATCGTGTACTTGCCCGATTTGTAGACGCAGATGGTGTGGGCCTGGGCCAGGCTTGCCTCACGCGAGGCCGTCCCGACCAGGTCGAGGTACTGGCCCACGTTGACCTCGACACGGAGCTCGGTGAACACGTCGAGGGCGGCGGCGGGCGCCCCCCGAAGAAGGACGTCGGCGTACACGAAGGCCAGGTCACCGATGAGGATGGCGGCCCCGTCGCCGAAACGCCTCGCCTCCCCTCGCCAGCCCCGCTGCCGGTGGCGGTCGGCGAAGTCGACGTGCAGGCAGGCCACGCCGTGGCGCGACACCGAGTTGTCCATGATGTCGTCGTGCACCAGGGCGAAGGTGTGCAGCAGCTCGAGGGCGGCGCCCGCATCCACGATGCCCGGATCATCGGGATCGCCCCCGGCGCCCACGAAGCCCCAGTGGCAGAAGGCGGGCCGGAGCCGCTTGCCGCCGGCGATCAGGACCCGGAGGGCGGCGAAGGCTTCCTCGAGGTCGGCGTCGACGACGGCCCAGCGTTGTTGTTCGGTGTCGAGGAGGGCGTCGATCCGGGCGGCGACCCGCCGGCCGATGGCGGCGAGCGACGGGGGTGGGTCGGCGGCCACGGTCGATCAGGTTACGCCCGGCTGGTCGGGGCCCGCCCTCGACCGGGTGGCTCGGCGCGGGTGGCGCTAGGCCGCGGCCCGGATCTGCTGGCGGCCGCTCGTCCAGGCGGTGAGCGGCTTGGAGATCAACGCGGCCAGGCTGAGGGCGCACAGTCCGCCGAGGGCGTCCAGGAAGTAGTGGTTGGCGGTCACGATGATGCAAAACAGGGTGACGACCGGGTAGGCGATGACCAGGGCCTTCGACCACCACTGCCGCAGGGCGGGGTAGAGGGCGCACGCGCACCAGGTCGACCACCCGATGTGGAGGCTGGGCATGGCCGCGAACTGATTGGAGACTTTTTGCATCCCCCCTGAGTCGAACGACCACGACCCGCCGTAGACGCGCAGCGTGTCGATGAAATTGTACGGGGGGTGGGGCAGCAGCCGGGGAGGCATGAGGGGGAACACGGCGAAGCCGACGAGAGCCAGCCCGGTCACCAGGGCCAAGGTGTTGCGCCAATAGGGATAGCGCCACGGTTGGCGCCGGAAGAGGTAGATCACCACCCCGGCGGTGACGACAAAGTGGGCGGAGCCGTACCACACGTTCCAGAACTGGAAGAAGAGGTGGCTGTAGCCCACGAAGGCGTGCTGGATGGAGTTTTCGTGGAACAGCCACAGGTCTTTTTCGACCCGTATGACACTGCGGGCGTGCCGGTAGGCCGTCGTCGAGGGCGCCGTCGCCCCCTTGCCGGCCGACCCCTGGGTATCACGCACGAGGGTGTAGATGCCGTAGAAGGCCAGGATGTAGATGACCTCGCGCCACCACCGCAGCCCCGTCGCCGCCGGGGCCGTTGTCGCCTCGGTTGCCTTCACGCGGCCGGTGTCAGCGGTTGCCCAGGAAGGCCGGCGCCCGAGCCGGCGCCCGGGTCGGAGCCGGGCTCGGAGCCGGGCTCGGAGTGCGGGTGAGACCCGGCGCCACCGCGGGAGGGTGGCCGCTGCCCCACGGCGAACGACGGTGCGCCGAGAAGGCTCGACATCAGGTGCATCGCGTAGAGCAACAACCCGAGGGCGACGGCTTGTCCGACGGCCACCCCGAGCGGGTGCAAAAACAACGCGAACGCGCCCTCCCGGAGCCCGAGCCCCCCAATGGTGATGGGCAGCACCTGGACGATGGCGACGGCGGGGACGAAGGCGAGCATCGCCGTCGGACCGATGTGGATGCCCAGCGCCCGAGCCGCCAACACGCCGGCGGCGACGATCACCAACTGGTACACGGCGCTGGCGGCGATCACCTGGGCCGCGGCAGCGGGGTGCCGCCGGATCCGGTCGAGCCCGAGGTGCACCGCACCCATGAACCGCAGCCAGTTGGAGTGGCCCGCCAGCCGACCCCCGAGCTTGGGGTTGCCGGCCACGACGAGGGTCACGACCAAGGCGGCGAGGGTGATGAACGAGAGGGCGAGCGCAGCCCGGCTCGATTGGCCCAGATGCAACAGCGTGGGGTTGATGACGAGCCCGACCAAACAGAGCAGCGGCAGTATCAGCCAACCGGACATGCGGTCGAGGACGACCGAGGCGAAGGCCGCCGGCCGCTCCGGTCCGCCCCGAGCCCGCCCCGCTTCCGACGAGAGTCGGGTCACCCGCAAGGCGTCGCCCCCGATGGTCGACGGCAAGAAGTTGGACACGAACTGGCTGGCCAGGTACGTCGAGACAAGGGGCCCAAGCCGCGAAGGGAGGTCCATGGCCGCGAGCACCCGCTGCCAGCGCACCGCCGATAGCAGTAACGCAAGCGTGGTGCAGACGAGACCGGCCGCCAGCCAGAGGATCGTCGACTCGTCCCAGACCGGGAAAAGTGATCGCAGCTTCACCTCGTGCAACAACAGCCCGAGCATGATGATGCTGGCCACGATCCGGATGGCCGGGAGCCATCGCTTCAGCCGTTGGCGGGCTCCGGAGAGGCGCGACCCGGCTGTCTCATCGACACCCATTGGGCCTAGCCTACAAAGTCGTGTCGTCCCCGTCCGACGTATGAGGCCCCGCGGCCTCACGCTCGGCTTGCTCGCCGCCCCCCTCACGCTCGCCGTTGTTGCGGGTTGCGGTGGCCCCGGCCCGCTGGCGCTCCGGGGTAGTCCCCAAGCCGTGGTCCGCGCCGCCGCCGACCGCACCCTGGCCATGGGGACGGCCCGCGTGGACATCACCCTGGCCGTCGATACCGAGGGCACCGGCGTCCAAGGGACCGGCGTCGCCGATCTGGCCAGCGGGCAAGCCAGTTTGACGCTGCAACGGGCGGGTGCGGCTGCTCACCTCGATGACACGTTCACCATCGTGGTGGATGGGCCGACCGACTATGTGAGAGTCCTCGGGGGCGTCGACGAGGGGCCGCTGCCGGGCACAACCGCGGCGCAGCCGTGGCTCGAAGGCAGCCCGGCGCGGGTGGCGGTCGACGGCCACGTGCGGCTGTCGCCCGTCGACACCCTGATCGTGCGGCCGGGCGCGCTGACGGCGTTGGCGTTCCTGCGAGGGGCGATCAAGGTGTTGCCCTACGGCGGCGAAGAGATCCGGGGGACCAACACCATGCGGTACTCGATCGACGTGGATCTGCCGCTCGCCATCGCCAACAGCCCGGCCGACCAGCGGCCGGCCTTGGAGGCGGCGTATGCGGCCATCGGCCCTGTGTTGTGGCCGGTCGATGTGTGGCTCGACGACCAAGGTCGGGTCCGCCATCTGGAGTTGGCCGAGGATCCCGAAGCGCACACGACGACGACGAAGGGCAACGTCTTGATCTACAAGGACACGGGAAATGCGCTGCCGTTCACCGACGTCGATTTCTACGACTTCGGGACGCCTGCAATGATCTCGGTCCCCGGCCCGGACCAGGCGGTGGAGGCTCAATGATGAAGATGACGACGTGGCGAACATGGCCCGGTGCCGCAATGGCCCTCGCGGCCGTCGTGGGTCTCGTGACCCTGGCAGGGTGCGGCGGCGGGGGGTCCACGAAAGCGCCGACGACCCTTTCGCTGTCGGGCGACCACATCCAGACGACGACGCTCGTGGCGGGGATGTCGGAGTTGTGCGGTGTGGTCGGCGACACCAAGACCGAGCCGGCCCTCGTCAAGACGACCTACTTCGACGGGCCCTATCCCGACATGCATCTCCTTGCTGCCATCGTGAGCGGCACCGAGCGGGCGAAGCTGCTGGCGGGCATGGAGACCTTCGAGCGGGACGCGCTCCTGCCGACGCTCCCGCCTACGAGCGGAGCCGACGCCGCCGCGCTGTACAAGCTTGGGGCTGCCGATCTGACGCGACTGCGGGTCAAGCTGGCGAGCTGCCCCAACGCCTGAGGTTCGGCCGCGGCCGGGCTTGCCGGGCTTACCGGGCTTTGTCGAGGAACCCGCCGCTGTCCACCACGGCGCGGGTCATCTTGCCGGCGCCGACCAGACCGCACCCGTCGGTTGCCGCGACGGTGAACATCAGGCGGCGGCCGTCGGCTCGGTCCAATGTGGCCTCGGCCCGGACCGTCGATCCCACCCGGGTGGGAGCGATGTGGGTGAACTCGACCCGCAACCCGACGGTCGTCTCCCCCGTCGCCAGCTGGTCGGCGACAGCGCGGCACGCGGCCAACTCGCACAGGGCTACGAGGCGAGGTGTCGCGAGGACCGACACGTCGCCGCTGCCCCACGCCCTCGCCGTGTCCGCCTCGGTCACGACGAACTCCACCACGGCCCGCACGCCCACTTCGACCAGCACGGGTGTCCACGATACGAGGGAGCGCCGTCGACGGCCAACGCTCGCCGGCCGCTGACCAAGCAGAGGTAGGCTCCGACGGCCGCGCTCGGTGGGGCAGCGGTCGAGCCCAAGGAGCGCGCGTTGTTGGATCAGACGGTCGTGGGTCGGGTGCTGGGGGTGGCGCTCAGGACTGGTGGAGATTTCGCCGAGGTGTTCGTCGAGGAGGCGCGGAGCTCGTCGGCGCGGTTGGACGACGGCAAGGTCGAGCAGGTGAGCTCGGGCCGGAGCAGAGGCGCCGGGATCCGCGTCGTCGTCGGGGACACCACCGGTTTCGCGCACACGGCCGACCTCACCGAGGCCGGCCTTCTCCTGGCCGCCGAGGCCGCGTCGGCCGTTGCCCGCCAGGGCGGCGGGCAGACCCGCACGGTCTCGCTCTCGTCGCGGGGCGCGCCGCCGGGGCCCTCGGCCGCGATCCTGCCCGAGACCATCACCAAAGCCGCCAAGGTCGACCTGCTGGTCCGGGCCGAGGCGAGCGCCCGGGCTGCGGGTGGCGCCATCCGACAGGTGACGGCCATGTACGCCGACAATCGCCGACAGATCCTGGTGGCCAACTCCGACGGCCTGTACGCCACCGACGATCAGGTCAAGACCAACTTCTCTGTCTCGGCCGTGGCATCAGGCGACGCCGGGATGCAGACCGGGCGGGAGTCGCAGGGTTACACCATGGGATGGGAGTTTTTCGACGACTTCGACGTCGAAGAGGCCGGCCGGCTCGCAGCCCGGCGGGCGATCACCAAGCTCGACGCGCGGCCGGCGCCCAGCGGCACCATGCCCGTCGTGATCAAGAGTGGCGGCGGGGGCGTGCTCTTCCACGAAGCCTGCGGGCACGGCCTCGAGGCCGACCTCGTCGGCAAGAAGGCCAGCGTCTTCCAGGGTCGCCGCGGCGAACAGGTGGCGTCACCCCTCGTCACCTTGGTGGATGACGGCACCATGGGTCACGAGTGGGGGACGTACCGGATCGACGATGAGGGCCACCCGGCGGCCCACAACGTGCTGATCTCCGACGGGATCCTGACCGACTACATGTACGACTTCCTCCGAGCCCGTGAGGAAGGCCGGCCCACGTCCACCAACGGCCGCCGCCAGAGCTACCGGCATCTGCCCATGGTGCGGATGACCAACACGTTCCTGGTCAACGGGACCGAGGATCCGGACGAGATCATCCGCCAGACTCCGCACGGCGTGTACGTCGCCAACCTCGGCGGCGGGCAGGTCAACACGGCGACGGGTGACTTCGTCTTCGGGATGACAGAGGCCTACCTCATCGAGGACGGCGTGATCACCCACCCGCTGCGCGACGCCAACCTGATCGGCAACGGTCCCGAGGTTCTCACCCTCATCGACGCCGTCGGCAACGACTTCGCCATGGGCTCGCCCGGCCTGTGCGGCAAGGACGGCCAGGGTGTCCCCGTCGGCGACGGTCAGCCCACGCTACGGGTCCAGGCCCTCACCATCGGTGGGACGGCGGCGTGAGCGCTCCTGGCTCCCTTGGGGACCTGGCCGATGTGGCCGCTCGGGTGACGGGATGGACGGCGCCGGGCGAGGAGGTCGAGACCTATGTCGAGCGCAGCCGCACGACCAACGTCAGGGCCTACCACGGCGAGGTGGAATCACTGAGCTCGGCAGAGACGGTCGGCGCCGGCATCCGGGTCATCATCGACGGTCGGCAGGGTTTCGCGTGGGCCGGCACGCTCGACGAGACGGTGCTCAAGGAAGCTCTCGAGGAGGCGCGCGACAACGCGGCCTTCGGCCAAGCCGATGCGTTCATCGGTCTGGCCACCCCGGACGGTGTTGCGCCGCCGTCGCTGCCGTTGGTCTCCGATGAGCTGCGGTCCACCTCCACCGCCGCCAAGATCGACCTCGCCCTCGAGCTGGAGAAGCGGGCCCTGGCGCGCGACGCCCGCGTCACCGGGGTGCGAGTCGCCAGCTACTCCGACGTCATCGGCGAAATGGCGATCGCCACGACGCAGGACATCCTCGTGACGAGCGAGAGCGCGGCCTGCTACATCTCGGTCGCCCCACTGGTCAACGCCGACGGGGACACCCAGATCGGTGGGGGGATGTCGATGGGCCGGGCGCCCTCTGAGCTCGACATCGACCGCGCCGTCGCCGACGGCGTCGATCGCGCCGTGCGGCTGTTGGGAGCGACCAAACCGAAGTCGCGCCGACTGACCGTCGTCCTCGACCCGCACGTGACGGCCAGCTTCTTGTCCATCATCGGTGGCACCCTCTCGGGAGATGCCGTGCTCAAGGGCAGGTCGCTCTTTGCCGGCCGGGCAGGGGAGCAGGTCGCCGCCCCGTGCATCACGCTGGCGAGCGACCCGACCGATCCGGGCAGCATCGGCGCCGAGCCCTACGACGGTGAGGGCCTCGCCCGGCGGCGGGTGTCGCTCATAGAGGACGGCACCCTTCAAGGCTTCCTGTACGACACCTACGCCGGGCGCCGAGCCGGTCGGGCATCCACCGGATCGGCGTCCCGCTCATACCGCAGCACCCCCGGCGTGGGTGCGGCATCGCTCACCTTGGTACCGGGCACGACGAGCCAGGCCGCGCTGATCGCCTCGGTAGCTGACGGGGTGTACGTGCAAGAGGTCAGCGGTCTGCACTCGGGGGTAAACCCGGTCTCGGGCGACTTCTCGGTGGGGGCCACGGGACTCACCATCCGCGACGGTGTCTTCGCCGAGCCATTCCGGGAGGCGACGATCGCGTCCACGTTGCAGCGCATGCTCCTCGACGTTGCCGCCGTCGGCGCCGACCACGAGTGGCTGGGCGGCGGTCCGGCCGGAGTGACGCTGGTGATCAGCGACGTCTCTCTCGGCGGAAGCTGACCCGGCTGCGCTTCGCCTGACTAGATTCGCCTGACTAAAGGAGCCTTGTGCCGCTGCTCGCGACCGCCCACGCCCTGACCTGGCTCCAGGCCGCCGTCATCGGGCTGTTGCAGGGTGTGACCGAACTTTTCCCGGTCTCCAGCCTCGGCCACTCGGTCTTGCTGCCTGCCATCTTCGGGTGGCACAACGTGGTCAACAGCGAGTCGGCCAAGGAGTCGTTCTACTTGGCGTTCCTGGTCGGCTTGCACGTCGCCACAGCCCTCGCCCTCCTGGTCTTCTTCTGGCGGGACTGGGTCCGCATCCTGCGGGGCGGCCTGGCCAGCGTTCTCAAGCGTCGGGTCGAGACGGCCGACGAGCGCCTCTTTTGGTTGCTCGTCCTCGTCACCATCCCCGTCGGTGTCATTGCACTGGCCCTCGAGAGCAAGCTGCGGACCGAGTTTGCCAAGCCGACAGCGGCGGCCGTGTTTCTCTTCATCAACGGTCTCGTCCTGCTGACCGGCGAGCAGTTGCGACGGCGCGACCAGCGGCGGAGTGCGGCCGGGCCCGGGGCGGCCGCCCCCAAGCAGTTGGCGACCCTCGGCTACGGCGAGGGCGTCATCATCGGCTGCTTCCAGTCCTTCGCCCTCCTCGCCGGCATCAGCCGATCCGGCATCACGATGGTCGGCGGCCTCGCCCGAGGGCTCAGCCACGAGGACGCCGCCCGCTTCTCATTCCTTGCCGCGACACCCGTCATCCTGGCCGCGGGCGTGCTCAAGGCCAACGCGCTGGTGGGATCCGACGCCGCCGGCGTCCGAGGCCAGATCCTGCTCGGCAGCCTGCTGGCCGCGGCGGGCGCCTACGTCTCGGTGCGGTTTCTGGTCAAGTATTTCGAGACCCGGACGCTCACGCCTTTTGCCATCTACTGCCTTGTCGCGGGCGGGGTCCTCGCTGTTGGCTTCGGGACAGGCGTGTTCTAACGCTTCGCTAAATCTTTGGTCCTCGGGGCCCGCCCGGCGCCGTAACCAGCAGCAACCGGCGATCATGGACGTCGTGGTCACGCCAGAGCCGCAGCCCCTGCCGGCGTCCGGCGCGCCCCCGTCCGACGCGTCCCCGTCGCGCAAGATCTATCTGGTGGCCGCCGTCGTCCTGGTCGCCGTTGCCGTCGGCGCCGTCCTCTTCGCCGGCCACACCGACCCCAACAAGATCGCCCCGACCGTCAACCCCAACGCCCTACCCGTCCTCTCTCCGGCGCCCGCCGTCAACCCGGTCGGCGGCTGGCTCAACAGTCCGCCGCTCACCCCCGCCGATCTCGCCGGCAAAGTCGTCATCTACGACTTCTGGACCTATTCGTGCATCAACTGCGTGCGGACCATCCCGTACCTGGCCGCCTGGAACCAGCGGTATGGATCGGACGGCTTGGTCATCATCGGGATTGAGTCGCCCGAGTTCGACTTCGAGAAGGTCAAGTCCAACGTGGTCGCCGCCGACGCCCGGCTCGGCGTGACGTGGCCCGTGGCCCTGGACAATGACATGGCCGTCTGGAACGCCTTCAACACCGAGTACTGGCCGACCAAGGACATCGCCGACCGGCAAGGCCGGCTTCGCTATCAGGACTTCGGCGAGGGCCAGTACACCCAGACCGAGGATGTGATCCGCACCCTCCTCGGCGTCCCGGCCGGCTCCCCCCGCGCCACCGCTCCGTCGGCGGCCGTGGCCAGTGCCAACGCCAGTGGCGATGGGGATATCACGGGCGAGACGTACCTGGGTACGGCGATGGGCAACGAGGGCGCGCAATCCGGAGAGGAGACCTACCCGTCGCCCGGGCAGCCGGCCGATGACACCGCTCGTCTCGGCGGAGCCTGGACGGGGGAGTCGGAGGAGGTCACCGCCGACACCGTAGGTTCGGAGATCGTTCTCAACTATCACGCCCGCCAGGTCAACCTCACCCTTGCCCCGCCCGGTCCCCCCAATGGTGCGCCGAGCAACACGCCGCCGGGTGCGCCGGGTACGCCCGCTCTTCTGCGGATCGAGCTCGACGGGCAACCCCTCCCGCTCGCCGACCGCACGTCGCAGACCATGGTGGCCGCCGACGGCTCCACCTACATCGACGTCTCTGCCGACGACAGCTACCGGCTGGTGCTCGGCTCGGCCATCCAACGCCACACCCTGACACTGATCGCCCTCACGCCCGGCATCGAAGCGTTCGACTTCACCTTCGGCGCCTAGCTCGGCCTGGCTCATCGTGATCGCCCAGCTCGTCGCCCTCTTCGGCGCAGGAGTCGCCTCGTTCCTGGCTCCCTGCCTGGTCCCGCTCCTGCCCGCCTACCTCGGCATGATCGCCGGCGAGACGACGGCGGCTCGCGACCCGGCCAAAGCGGTGCCGGCGACGCTCGTCTTCGTCGCCGGTTTCGCCATGGTCTTCGCCGGATTGGGGGCGGCCGCCGGCCTCGTCGGCTCCTCGCTCTCCGGGGTACAGCACGGCATCGAACGCGTCGGCGGTGTCGTCGTCGCCATCATGGGCCTGGCCCTCCTCGGCCTCGTCCGCGGACCGTTGGCGCGCGAGAAGCGCGCCGTCGTCCGGCTACCGAAGGTGCCCGGCCTCCTCCGCCCGCTCGTTCTCGGTGTCGCCTTCGGCGCGGCGTGGAGCCCGTGCGTCGGTCCGCTGCTCGCCGCCGCACTGACCGTCGCCGCCCACGACGGGGATGCGGCTCGGGGCGCGCTGCTGCTGACCGCCTACGCCGGCGGCATCGGTGTCCCCTTCGTCCTCGCCGCGCTCGGCCTGGCTTCCTCGCCCGGCCTCGCCGCGTGGCTGCGTCGGGTCAGCCAACGCATCGAACGCGTCGCCGGCGCCCTCCTCGTCATCATCGGCGTCCTTCTCGCCGCCGGCTGGTACGGCCACCTGACCTCCTACCTCGCCCGCTTCACGCCGACCGTCCAGGGCCTCTAGCTCGAAGCGATCCCGGCGCTACTCTCGGCGCCCGATGCCCGCCACCCCCCTGATCGGCCCCATCGAGGGCACGGCGGTCCGCCTCTCCGTCGCCGAGCCCGGCCGGCTGGTCATCGACGCCCGCGCTCCTTCGTCGAATGGGCCCCCCACGTGGTCGACCGGTGTCGGCTGGGTCGAGCCGGCTGCCCTCGCGGGAAGCACTGCCTTTGCCCGAGTCTCGACCGCCGGCATCGGCCCGCCCGCGGCGGTGGAGGAACTGCTGACCTCGATGGTCGCCCAGGTCGCCGCGGCCGGCGCCACCCGGCTGGTGCTCGATACCGACGACCCGGCTCGCTCGGGCGTCACCGGCGTCGAGGTGGCGCCACCCATGCGCGTGACCAACTCGCTGGGGCGTCGCATCGAGCGGCTGGTCACCCGGGTGCCCGGGCAGGTCGGCCTCTACTCGTGCGGGCCAACCGTCTACTCCTACCAGCACATCGGCAACCTGCGGACGTACGTGTTTGCCGACACGTTGAAGCGGGCCCTGCGGTGGCGGGGCCTCGACGTGCATCACGTCATCAACATCACCGATGTCGGCCACCTGCTGGCCGACGCCGATCAGGGTGAGGACAAGGTCGAGGAGGCGGCGCGGAAGGAAGGACGGCCCGTCGACGAGATCACCGGCCACTACACGTCGGTGTTTTGGGACGACCTGCGAGCCATCAACGTCATCTCGCCCGACGAGTGGCCGCATGCCTCGGCCTACGTCCCGCAGATGATCAATTTCGCCAAGGTTCTCGAGGAGCACGGCTATGCCTACGCGCTGCCCCAGGGGCTCTACTTCGACACGGCCAAGCAGGCCGACTACGGCGAGCTGGCCGGCATCGACCTGTCGGCTCAGCTCGAGACCGGGCGGGTCGAGGAGGTCGAGGGCAAGCGGTCCCTCGCCGACTTTGCCCTATGGCGGACCTTCGTCGACGATCGGGAACGCCTGATGCACTGGGACTCGCCCTGGGGCACGGGCGCGCCCGGCTGGCACCTCGAATGCTCGGTGATGAGCATGTCGCTGCTGGGCGACCACTTCGACATCCACACCGGTGGCGTCGACCATCGGGAGCTCCACCATGTCAACGAGATCGCCCAGAGCGAGGGCTATCTCGATGACGGGACACGTTGGGTGCGGTATTGGATGCACGGCGAGTTTCTCAACCTGAAGGGCGCCAAGATGGCCAAGTCGGCGGGCGGGATCCTGCGCCTCGCCGACCTGGTGGAGCTCGGCGTGCACCCTCTGGCCTACCGCTACCTCCTGCTCGGCTCGCACTACGCATCCCAGCTCGACTTCTCCGAAAAGTTGACTGCGTCGGCCCACGTGGCGCTCAAGCGCCTCGCGGCGCGAGTGAGCGCCCTGGTTGGCTCCGGCTCCGGCTCCGGCTTGGGCTTGGGCTCCGGCTTCGGGACCGACGACCCGATCACCCTCGTGGAGGCGCTCGACGCCGCGTCTTCGGCCGGGTCGGCCACTCTGCGGTCGAGGCTGCTCGAGATCGACGCCGCCGTCGCCGAGGACCTGATGATGCCGACCGTCATCGCTCTCATCAGCGTGTGGTCCAAGGATCCCTCAGCCCTCCCGCCTGCCGAGTGGGAGATCCTCCTGCGGGCCGTCAACAGCCTGACCGGCTTGTCGCTCGGCGTGCTTGGTGTCGCCGACTTCGCGCCGCCCCTGCCCCCCGACGTGGACGTGGCGTGGGTCGAGGATCGGCTGGCCCAACGCGAGGAGGCGCGGGCGGCCAAGGACTGGAGTCGGGCCGATGAGATGCGCGACGCCCTCGCTGCTGTGGGTGTCCGCATCGAGGACACGCCCGAGGGCAGCCACTGGTCCTACGCCGGTCCTGCCAGCTGATCCCTGCGAGGCAGTCGGCCACGAGCGCTTCGCGCTCGTGGCCTTTTGTCGGTTTTTTGGGCCGGGTCTTGGGCCGGTCTTGGGCCGGTCTTGGGCCGGTCTTGGGCCGGTCTTGGGCCGCCGGCACCCGCAACCAGGCTCGGAGCGCTCATGGGACGTACGGTTTAAGGGGTTCTCGACGCCAAACCGTACGTCCCAGTAGCGCTCGCGGTCGCTCGCTCAGGAGACGGCGGCGGTTTTGGAGGGCGTGGACGACTTCTCGCCCGAGCCTGAGCCCGAGCCCGAGCCTGAGGACGAGCCCGAGCCCGAGCCTGAGCTTGAGCCCGAGCCGGAGTCGGACGAGGACGACGAGGACGAGCCTGAGTCCGACCCGGAGCCTGAGGAGGTGGAGTCCGAGCTCGATGCCGACCCCTCCGAAGACGAGGACGACGACGAGGCGGGCGGGGCCGAGGGGCCCTTGGACGACTTCGAGGACTTCTCCCGGCTGTCGTTCTTGTAGAAGCCCGAGCCCTTGAAGGTGATGGCGATGTTGCCGAACACCTTGCGCAGCGGTCCCCCGCACGCCGGGCACTCCGTCAGCGCGGCATCGCTGAACGATTGCTGCACCTCGAGGTGCTCTCCGCACTCCTTGCACGCGTACTCATACGTCGGCACGACACACCTCTCGCCGGCTCTTGGCACTCTCACCTGTCGAGTGCCAAGTGTATCCGGCGGCGCTCGAGCCAGCCGACCCGTCCCACGAGGCCGCCGCCAAGGCCCTACGGTGGCGTGCTGATGGTGGCCAAAGTGCGCAAGGCGGTCATACCGGCCGCCGGCCTGGGGACAAGGTTCCTTCCGGCGACCAAGGCCACGCCCAAGGAGATGCTGACCCTGGTCGACAAGCCGGCCATCCAGTACGTCGTCGAGGAGGCCGTCGCCGCCGGCATCACCGACATCTTGATCGTGACCGGGCGCAACAAGCGGGCGTTGGCCGACCACTTCGACCGGGCGCCGGAGTTGGAGGCCAACCTGGCTGCCGGTGGCGACAAACAGCACCTCATCGACGAGGTCGTCGACATCGCCGATCTGGCCCGCTTCTACTTCGTGCGCCAGGGCAAGCCGCTCGGGCTCGGCCACGCCGTGGGGCTGGCCCGCGAACACATCGGGGACAACCCGTTCGTCGTCCTCCTACCCGACGATCTGATGCATCGCAGCTCCACGTTGTTGACCGACATGATCGATGCCTACGAGCGGACGCAGCAGAGCGTGGTCGCCCTGAAGTCGTTCCCGGCGCCGGCCATCTCGATGTACGGGGTGGCGGCGGTCGATCCAGCCGAGCCCCACAAGCCCGACGACCCGCTCGTGAAGCTGGTCGACATGGTGGAGAAGCCGGCCCCGGCCGACGCCCCGTCGGACCTCGCCATCATGGGCCGGTACCTGTTCACCCCGGAGGTCTTCGACCTGATCGACGAGGTCCAGCCGGGCAAGGGCGGCGAGATCCAACTCACCGACGCCATGGCCGAGCTGGCGCGCACCTCGGGCATGTGGGGCTGGGTGTTTGAGTCGGGCCGCTTCGACATCGGCACCAAGCCGGACTTCATTCGCGCCAGCGTGGAGTTCGCCCTCGACCGGCCCGATCTCGGCCCCGAGTTCGGCGCCTGGTTGGGCGACCTGGTCCGCCAACGCGGGCTCTAAAAATGAGCCTCACCCCGCTGGCGGAGGCCCGCCAGCGGGTCCTCGCCCAGTGCGGGCCGACGAGGCCCAGGGCCATCCCGCTCGCAGAAGCGCTCGGATGCGTGACATCGGTAGAGCTGGTCGCCGCCGAGGCCGTGCCACCCTTCGCCAACACGTCCGTGGACGGGTTTGCCGTCCGGTCCGTCGATGTCAGCGGCGCACCCGTCACCCTGCCCGTCGTCGGCACGATCGCGGCCGGCGCGGCCCCCGAGCCGCCGGTCGGTCCGGGCCAGGCCGTGCGGATCCTCACCGGAGCGCCGCTGCCCCCGGGCGCCGACGCCATCGTGATGGTCGAGGACACCGACGCGTGGGACGGCCGATCCGGTCGCGAGGCGCCCGGTCGGAGCGAGGCCACCGAGGTGACGATCCGCCGGCCCGTGGCCGCCGGCGACAACGTGCGCGCCGCCGGCAGTGACATCGCGGCCGGGCAGGTCGTCTTCCCCGCCGGCACCGCACTGAGCGCTGGGCACCTCGGCGTGCTGGCCAGCCTCGGCCTACGCGAGGTGCCTGTCTTCGGGCGGGCGCGGGTCGGCGTCTTGTCGACCGGCGACGAGTTGGTTCAGGACGGCAGGGCCCTCGGGCCCGGCCAGATCCGCGACGCCAACCGCCGCACCCTGGTCGCTCTGCTCGCAAAGGCCAACGCCGAGCCCATCGATCTCGGGCTCGTGGGCGACGACGAGGCCGCCCTCACTGCGGCGCTCACCGCCGGCCTGGCCGACTGCGATGCCATCGTCACGAGCGGCGGCGTCAGCGTCGGCGACTTCGACTACGTCAAGGTGGTGCTCGACCGGCTCTCGCAGGGGTCGATGCAGTGGATGCAGGTGGCGATCCGCCCGGCCAAGCCCCTGGCCTTCGGCGTCATCGGCGGCAAGCCCGTGTGGGGCCTGCCCGGCAACCCCGTCTCGTCGATGGTCAGCTTCGAGCTCTTCGCCCGCCCGGCCCTGCGCCGGATGATGGGCCACGCCGACATCGACCGCGTCGAGGTCACCGCCATCGCCGACGAGCCCTTGCGTCGCCGCCCCGATGGGAAGTTGCACCTCGCCCGTATCCACGCCGACCTGGCCGCCGATGGTCGCTTCCACGTCAGCTCGACGGGCGTCCAGGCGTCGCACATGCTGCGCGCCATGGCCCTCGCCAACGCTCTCGCCCTCATCCCCGATGGCGACGGCGTGGCCGCCGGCGACGAGGTCCGCGTGATGCTGCTCGGCTGGCCCGAGGGATAACAAGCCGGCGACTGCGAGACTGCGGAGAATATGACCCTCTCGGACTCATTCGGTCGCACCGTGCGAGATCTGCGCGTGTCCATCACCGACCGCTGCAACTTCCGGTGCACGTACTGCATGCCGGCGGAGGGCATGGTGTGGCAGGACCGATCCGAGTTGCTCACGTTTGCAGAGATCACGCGTCTCGTCGGCCTCTTCACCTCCCGGCTGGGCGTCGCGGGCGTCCGGGTGACGGGGGGCGAGCCGACGGTCCGGGCCCACCTCCCGGTGCTCATCCGGCAACTGTCCGAGCTGGACGCCCGACCCGAGTTGGCCATGACGACCAACGGCGCCACCCTGCGCCTGGTCGCCGAGGATCTGCGGGAGGCGGGGCTGGACCGGATCAACATCAGTTGTGACTCGCTGCGACCCCAACGCTTCGCTCAGATCACGGGGCGAGACGCGCTCCCTGCCGTGCTCGACGGCATCGACGCCGCGGTCGCCGCCGGCTTCGCGCCGGTGAAGATCAACTGCGTACTGATGCGCGGCATCAACGACGACGAGATCGTCGACTTCGCCCGGTTTGGTCGGGACCGAGGCGTCAGCGTCCGCTTCATCGAGTTCATGCCTCTCGATGCCGACGGCAGGTGGTTGCCGGGATCGGTGGTCCCAAGTGCGGAGGTGCTCGAGCGCGTAGCGGCCACATTCCCCATCCAAGCAGTGGCCCACGGACCGGAGCCGGCGTCACGCTTCCGCTACACCGACGGGGGTGGCGAGGTAGGCGTAATCGCTAGCGTCACGCAGCCATTTTGCGAGTCGTGCGACCGGGTGCGGCTGACCGCCGACGGGCAATTCCGGACGTGTCTGTTCGCGCTCGACGAGACCGACCTGCGGGCGATCCTGCGATCGGGCGGCTCCGACGACGACCTCGAGGTCGCCATCCGCGGCGCCGTCGGGGCCAAGTGGGCGGGGCACCAGATCGGGCGGGTGACGTTCGTCCGACCGCCTAGGAGCATGAGTCAGATCGGCGGCTGATCGGCTCCTAGACTCACGTGCCATGTCTGATCGCGGCCTGACCCATCTCGATCCACTCGGCCGGGCTCGGATGGTCGATGTCACCCCCAAGGAGCCGACCCATCGGCGGGCGACGGCCCGGTGCAAGGTGTGGATGGCGACGGAGACGACCAACAAGATCGCGGCCAACGCCATCACCAAAGGCGACGTCCTCGCCGTCGCCCGGGTGGCTGGGATCCAGGCGGCCAAGCGCACGCCGGACCTCATTCCCCTCTGCCATCAGCTCACCATCGGATCTGTGTACGTCAACTTCACCATCGGGGACGACAGCGTGGAGGTCGAGGCCCAGGTCGACACCGTCGACCGGACCGGCGTCGAGATGGAGGCCCTCACGGCCTGCTCCGTCGCCGCCCTCACTGTCTACGACATGTGCAAGTCCGTGGACCGGGGGATGGTGATCGGCGAGCTCACCCTGTGGGAGAAGACAGGCGGGCGGTCGGGGCCGTATCGGCGGACGTCAGCCGGGGATGGCTCCCTCCTCGGGACGGCATCGAGCAGCTCGATGGCGCTCGGGGCCATCGACGAGCTGCTGGGTGACAACGCAGGTCTGGGCGAGAGCGAGCTCTAGCGGCAAGTCGGGCTGGCGCGATTCAGCCGGATGTCCTACGCTGACCGGCAATCCGAAACAAGCTCTGTATGGGCGCGTCATGTCAGACCATCCGCTGGTCTAGACGGTTCGACGGCTAGGGTTTGCTCTGTACCCAACCGAGAGGTGGTGCTGGTTCGTTGGTGGTAAGTCTGTTGCTGTTGGCAGTGTGGGGTGGCGCAGGAGCCTGGTGGTTCCTGAGCAGGCCGGAGGGGCACTCCACCGACTCCATCGGCAGCTTCCGACGCCAGCTTCGGGTGCTTGAGCGCACCGGCCCTACGACCATCACCCCGGCCTATCGGATGGAGTCCCGTGACCTGGGGGTTTACGGCGCCAGCCGTGTTCCGACCATGAGCGGTCCCGGTCGGGCGTTGGCGCACAACCCCACCGTTGCTGCCGCTCGTCGGCGCCGGGCGCAGAAGCGTCGGCGTGATGTGGTCTGCGGGCTGCTGGCCGCCGTAGTGGGTTCGGCGCTCCTCGGCTTGTTGCCGGGGCTCACCGTGATGTTCGGGCTCTCCGCTCTCTTGGCCGTCATGCTCGCCGCCTACGTGGTGATGCTGATGCAGATGCAGACCGCGGCCTCCGGGCGGACCGAGCGGCCCCAAAATGTGCGCTACCTGCCTCGCCCCCAGACCGCCACCCATCCTGGGTGGGCCGGCCGTGGCGAGGCCGAGCCCGCCTACCTGCTGCGTCGCTCCGTCAACTAGATCACCCCACCCAGGGCTGGGCTAAGCTCGGCCGTCCCGCGGGGGTGTGGCTCAGTTGGTAGAGCGCGACAATCGCACTGTCGAGGCCAGGGGTTCGATTCCCCTCACCTCCACCGCGGGATGTTCTCGAAAGAACACCCCGAATGATCTCGAAACCCCGACAAGGCTCCGGCCGGTCGGGGTTTCTTGGTTGTGGGGCCCTCGATTTGGCCTCTCCCGCTGCCTCGCTGCATCTCATTGCTCGCCGTTCGCGGCGTCGATTTGTTCGGAGACGCGCCGAAGCCGGCCGCCATCGGCGACCGGCCCTTGCTCTGTTTCCGGTGTTGTCAATCGGGTGGTGTCTCGGCGCTGTCGATGACGTCAGCCCAGGTCCCGGTGCGCCGGCGGGCTCGCCTCTGCTTCGGCTTCTCGGTGGGTTGCCCTTGCTCGTCGAGCGCGTGCTTGGCCCGGAAGCTGCGGATGCGATCCAGGTTGTAGGCGGCGAGGGTGAAGCCGAGCATGACGGTCATTTTGGTGACGCCCATGACGCGCATGAACCCGCGCCCCAGGTCGACGAACGCGCCTTTGAGGGCTGCGTTGGCGCTCTCGACGACTTGGCGTCGGCCCATGCTGATGCGCCAGGCCGTGGTGCCGTAGGTGATGCGCTGCCACCAGGCCATCTCGACCGCTTGCGCGGTGAGGATGCCTTTGCAGCACGTGTCGCATCCGTCGGCGACAGGGACGAGCGGGACGGTTACGGGTCGGCGCATGGTCCTGGGGAAGCTGCGTGAACGGAGGAACCCGGAGCAGAACGGACAACGCCACCTGGTCGCCCCATCCGCATCCGGGGCAGCGTGGCGCATCATCCGCCACCGGGCCCGCAGATTGAACTTCGCCTCATACGTCTCCTCCTCCGCTTCGCTCGCACCTCTCGGCGGTGACGGCAGATCACGAAGCCCATCGGGTAACAGGCTCGAGAAGAGCTGACCGTCGATCAGCAGCGCGTCGCCGGAGAACGGTCGCATCCCACGCTGATGCGTCACCGGTTGGAAGGTCTGGTGGATGCCGGCCTGGGCGAGCTTGTGATGCACGGTGCCCGGCTTGCACAGGCTGTACCCGGGATCCCACACGACGTCGTCGAGCGGCTCCCCGCTCTTCTTGGCGGCGATCAGGTCATCGACGATGGCCTTGCCCCGATGCGTCCCGGCCGGCGCGAGCGAGAACGAGGTGATCACACCGGGCACCTCGCCCGACAGGTTGGTCTTGTCGATGCCGTTCGTGGACCGGACGTCACGGGCCTGCACGGCGAGGTGGAGCTCGTACCCAACGTACGGGCCAGCGGCGCGACTGTTCGTCGCGGAGCGATGCCCGGCGCGAGCTCCGGCGTCGACCGTGTACTGCTTGCGCCCGTCCGCGCCGACGCCGAACACGAATGCTTTGCGCGCGGGCTTCTTCGGTTTCGGGACCGTCCCGTCCTCGATGAGCTGGGTGTCGGCGGCTTCGCCGTCGAGTTCGACGGTGGTCGCGTCACCGTGCAAAGCGCCCCACGTTTCGACGTCGGTGCCGTCGACGGCGAGCGAGGAGGACATGCGGAACTCCGATGGGACCGCGGCGGTGGCCAACCGGTTCGCTAACCACTTGGCGTTCACGCCCGGATGGCCGGCGTCGAGCACGTCGCTGAGTTTGTTGAACAACCGGTCCACCCGCTCATAGGTCCGCTCCGGGTCATGGTGCGCGATCCCCAGGAGCGCTCGTTGGTCGTCGGTGAGCGCGTTGATGACACGGGCGACCTCGACCAGGTGCGCGCGGTGGTGGCGGGCCATGGCGTTGAGCTGGCAGGCGACGACGAGGCCGCGGACGCTGATCGTGCGATGACGACCCACCTCCGCGTCCAACAATTCCGTGAGCGGAGGGAGGACACCGGCGTTGTCGACGATGCGACACGCGGGGGTGTACAAGGGTTTGTGTGAGGAGGTGGTCCACCACAAGAGCGGCTTGGCCTTGTAGGGCTGGTCGTTGAAGGAGGACCATTCTGTGACTATCACTGAAGCGAAACCGACCCGATCGCCGGACCCGTCTGCGGCGGTGACGGATGAGATGATCGACGCGGTCATGGCCGGCGTCGATGCCGGCGGCCTCGAGTTGCTTGGGCCCGATGGTGTAGTTGCGGAGCTGACCAAGCGGATCCTCGAGCGTGGCCTCGCCGAGGAGCTGACCGACGATCTCGGTTACGAGCTCGGCGACCCGGCCGGGCGCGGGTCGGGCAACAACCGCAACGGGACCAGCGCCAAGACGGTGCTGACCGAGATCGGTGCCGTCGACTTGGACATCCCGAGGGACCGCAACGGGACGTTCGACCCCAAGCTCGTCCCCACCCACGCTCGACGTCTTGCGGGGTTCAACGCCAACATCGTGCACCTCTACGCCCGGGGCCTGACGACTCGTGACATCCGCCGGGAGCTCGGCCGCATGTACGGCGTGGAGGTGTCGCCAACCTTGATCAGCCGGGTCACCGACGGCATCGTCGATGAGCTCAACGAATGGCAGGCTCGGCCCCTCGACGCGGTCTACCCGATCATGTACATCGACGCCCTGGTGGTGAAGGTCCGTACGTCGGGCACGGTCATCAACAGGGCCGCCTACCTGGGCGTCGGTGTCGATGTCGAAGGTCGAAAGCACGTGCTGGGGGTGTGGTTGGGTGACGGCGGGGAGGGCGCCAAGTTCTGGTTGGCGGTCCTGACCGAGATCCGCAACCGCGGCGTCACCGACGTCCTGATCGTCTGTTGTGACGGATTGAAAGGCCTCCCAGACGCCATCGAGGTGACCTGGCCCCAGGCGCTGGTGCAGACGTGTGTCATCCATCTCCTGCGGGCATCGACCCGGTTGTGCTCGTGGAAGGACCGCCGAGCCGTGACCGCCGCTCTGCGCCCGATCTACACCGCCCCGACCGTCGAAGCCGCCGCCGATGCCATGGACACCTTCGAACTCGAATGGGGTGACCGCTATCCCGGGATCGTCAAGGTGTGGCGCTCGGCGTGGGAACAGTTCACCCCGTTCCTGCGATTCCCGCCCGAGATCCGCAAAGTCGTCTACACCACAAATCTGGTGGAAAGCGTCAACTACCAGCTCCGCAAGATCACCAAGACCCGCGGTCACTTCCCGACCGATGAGGCTGCGCTGAAGCTCCTGCGGCTCGGGGCCCGCAACATCAGCGACAAACGAGGCGGTGATCTCGGGACCGGCACCCAAGGCTGGCAACGAGCCCTCAACGCCTTCGAGATCCACTTCCCCGGCCGACTCAGCCTCACCTGACAACCATCACCACCGACTCACACAAAATCCTTGACAGCCTCGCCGATCACCCTGTTCGACTCGCCGCCCGCTGACGAAGACGCCCCGCTGTACAGCCCGCTCGTGAGCGTCGATCAAAACGACATATCAACAATCGCCTGGAACACCGCCTACAGCCCTTATCTGTCGAGCCCCGACCCGACCAACGCGATCGCCTACGAGAACGGCGCCCGCGGGTACGCGGTGCGGATCGCGGCGAACGGCACGGTCGGGTCGCTCGAGGTGGTCGATTCGAATACCGAGACCAACGTCGCGCTGACCGACGACTCAAACGGGGACACAATCCTTGCGTCACAGCACACGAACGACTGCGACTCGTTCACCCAAACGTTGTTTTGGCCGGTGGGCGGCACACCGGACACGCCAGTGATCGCCTCGACACCGGCACCGGGGGACGACAACCCGGGTCCGAGGAGCGCGACGGTCGGTGATGCTCCGAACGACAGCACGACGGTGTTGTGGGACGGTTGCGACGGTGGCTCACAACAGATCAGTGACCGAATGTGGCCCCAAGGCCAGAATTTAGATCCGCAGATCTACGTGCTATCGGCCGCAGGTGGCGACGCGTACGACCCGCAGGTCGCGTTCAGCGCATCGGGCACGGCGACGATCATCTGGAACCGATTCAACGGTGCCAACACCATCGTGCAAGGCGTACGCCAGGCGCCGAACGGCACGGTCAGTACGGTCCAGAACCTCTCACCGACGGGCAGCGACGCAACCGAGGCGCGGGTTGGTGTGGACGCCAACGGCGACGCCGTGGTCATGTGGACAAGTCAGAGCGGAGCAGCAGTAGCCCTTGATGCGGTGCAGTGGGCAGCCAACGGCACGGTCGGCCCCGTTCAGGCGATCACCCCGACCGAGGCCACCGTCAGCGGCGTGCTCGGCATCGACTCGACCGGGACCGCAACGTTCTTGTCCAACGCCTACGACGGCATCTCTGGTGATGCAACCACGCTCTCGGCACGGCGTCTCGAAGCGAACGGAACACTCGACGCTACCCAATCGCTCTCTGTCGGGTACGACCCCGTCGTCGCGATTGGTCCATCGGGTCAAGCTGCCCTCGTCTACAGCGTCGCGCAGAGCAGCACTTCGTATACCTTGGACGAGGCGGACTGGCCGGCCGGTGGCAGCCCAACGAGTCCCACCGTCATTGCGAGCTGCACCTGTAGCGCAACCGGCGCGGCATTCGATGCGAGCGGCGACCTCTCCGTGGGCTACGGCCCAAACGGTTTCGCGGTCATTCTTCGTCCCGCGGGAGGCTCGTTCGGAGCTGCGCAAAACCTTCTGAGTTCCTCCTCCCTCTACTCGCGGAGCTTGTTCGGGTTCGACCCCACCGGCAGCGTGACCGCCGGTGCGCTCAACGAGCCGGGTCAAACCCAGACCCCCCAAGTCGGGAGGCTGCTCGCCGACGGCACTGTGTGTACACCGCTGTCGGAATCGGCCAGTGACGCACAACTCCTCGACGGGGCCGTCGACAACGATGGCACGGCAACGATCGCGTGGCCGGAGATCACCGGCACCACGGTGGACATTCAGGGCACACGCGTCCCAGCAGGTTGTCAGTCAACAGCGAACGCTCCGGTGGACATCTCCACGCCGTCAACACCGACAGCGACCCTGACACCGACGACCACGACGCTCACGTCGTCGACGAACCCGCGACGTCTGCTACGCCGGTCACCTTCACCGCTACGGTGTCACCAACAGATGGCGGTGGAACCGTCGGGTTCGTTGCTGACGGGTCTGCGAGTCCCATATCGGGATGCGCCGCTGTGCCGTTGAGCGCGGTGGGCGGCGCGGACGTCGCGACCTGCTCCACATCGGCGTTGGCGGTGGGTTCCGACACGATCACAGCCACCTACAGCGGTGATGCAACCTACGGCGGATCTTCGGGTGGTCTGACACAGTCGGTGACAGGGGCCGGGGTGGTGCTGTCACCTCCGTCGACAACTACCACCACTCCTTCCCCAGCCGAGCCTGCGGCGGTGTCAGTAGGACGGGTGGCAGGCGCGGATCGCGTTGCCACAGCGGTCGCCGCTTCCGAACAGGCACATCCGGCGTCGCACTCGGTGTCAACCGTGGTGTTAGCCCGCTCCGACGCGTTCGCCGACGCGTTGGCGGGGGTGCCCCTAGCGGTGGCACGTAACGCTCCGTTGTTGCTGACCTCACCCAACAATTTGGATCCGCGCACCCGTGCAGAGATCAACCGCGTGTTAATCCCGGGTGGCACGATCGACGTATTGGGTGGCCCGCTGGCGATCAGCGACAGCACCGTCGCCGCGCTCACGCAGGCCGGGTACAAGGTGGTACGCATCGCTGGTGCGGACCGCTACGCCACAGCCGTGGCCATCGCTAACACCTTGGGGGACCCGAGCAGCGTGTTCGAGGTGACCGGCACCAACTACGCCGATGCCCTCCCCGCCGCCGCAGCAGCCGCTCACATCGGTGGGGCGATCCTGCTCACCGACGGCGCCACCCAAGCACCCGCGACAGCCGCCTACCTGGCCGCCCACCCGACCGAAACCCGATGGGGGGTGGGCAAACCCGCGGCAACGGCGGACCCAAAGGCCAACCCGTTGATGGGTCCTAACCGTTACGCCACCGCGGTCGCCGTCGCACAACAGTTCTTCCCCGCTCCAACCGCCGTTAGCCTGGCGGCAGGCACCAACTTCCCCGACGGCCTTGTCGGCGCAGCCGACCCACCCGATCACCCAATGCTGCTCGTCGACCCGGGCGGGGGTGATCTTGGTGTCCTCACCGCTTACTTAGCGGCTAACTCCCACACCATCACCACCCTCACCATCTACGGCGGCACATACAGCATCCCGCCGGGCATCGCCACCGAACTGACCAACAGTGCATAGGCGCCGGGCTCGGCCGTGAATGAACTCGGCCTTCAGGCCGTGTGGGGTGCACAAACTCCGCTGCGCCGACCACCAGCTGGGGAATGGAGTCAGAGCCGTCGACGGCACTCGGCCGATGGGGATGATCCTCACCCGCGAGCGTCGCTGCCAGACTCAGGGCGTGAAGGTCCGCGAGGTGATCCGGTTGCTCGAGGACGGGTGGAGCCTTGACCGCCAGGCGGGGAGCCACCGCCAGTACCGTCATCCAGTCAAGCCGGGGACGGTGACGGTCTCCGGTAATCTGGGTGGCGATATGAGGCCGGGCACGCTTTCAAGCGTGTTCCGCCAAGCCGGGCTGAAAGGGCAGCAGAAGTGAGCGGCTACGCAGTGATTATCGAGGGCGACGCCGATTCCTACTCGGGCTACGCGCCCGATCTTCCGGGGTGCGTGGCAACCGGCAGCACCGCCGACGAGGTTGCAGAGCTCATGCGAGAAGCCATCGCGTTGCATATTGACAGCCTGCGCGCTCACGGCGATCCGGTGCCCGAACCGTCGGCCGCGGCCGCAACCGTGGTGCAGGTCGCCTGAGGGTCGTCGAACACTGGGTGTGAGTGCCGTCGCCGTTATGCTGTGAGTGACGCACAATCGAACTGGTGTTCGAGCAGGTCGGTGCGTTTCGTGGTCATCCCACCGCAACCGCAGGCCCCGAGCCAGGCCGGGGTCGGACTGATCAGCTGACCGACGCGGATACGGACTCAACGCAACGCCTCGGGCCGCACCTGTGTGAGCGTCGGCGTCGTCCGGTCACCATCCGATCGATGTATGCGACCCATAGCGGAAGCAACTGCAGCTGGCGACGTACGCGAGTGGTCGGCCCGCGTCCGGCACCGTCAGATTGGTGGCCGAAAGGCCGGACGAGAATGTGAACGCCGAATGGAAGCCGGCGCCGATCTCGACGCTTCCCCGGTACAGGTCGAGGGGCGAGAAGCCACCGCCCGACCCGGCAGCATCGGCGACCAGGCGGATCCCGTCGCACACCACATAACCGAAGGCGTCGGCCAGCCGGTCGCTATTTTGTACGCCAGCGGCGGTCTCCAGCGCGGCGCAGGAGGTCTCGGCCGAGCTGACCGGGCCGGGGTCGTTGGAGGCGCTTACGTCATACGTCGGCGCCCACCCGATGCCGACGTCGCCGGTGTTTTGCGCTGCCGGGGCGACCTTCTGGAGGTTGGCGTAGGGATCGTTGTAGGTGGTGATCCCGTAGCGCGGCACATAGTCCTGCGTTTGCGCGTCGAGCTGGAACGCGGAGAGCTCGATGTCGTCGCTGATGATGTGCGTCACACCGTGGCCGGCGAAGTACAAGATGGCGGGGAAGATGTCGCTACCTGGTGGCGCGTACTGGAACGCCACCGCTCCGGGGTAACCGGCGGCGGTGAGCGCCTTGGTGATGATGGCGGATACCTGGCCGCCGACGCTCGTGTCGTCCGTGAGGACGCCGACCTTGACCGGTTTCGTCGGGTCCGGGCGACCCAGGGCGCTGTTCCACCCCCCGAAGTAGCCCTGCGCCTTCAGCGACAGGATGAGCGCAGGCGCCAAGAGGTTCCATGACGGCGCCACCAGGCTGTAGAGGTAGGGCGACAGGGATTGCGCCGCCTGGTTGTCCATGGCGGCGTCCGACCCGTTGAACAGTGGCACTCCCGCCTGCGCCAGGCACGACCGGAGGGTGGTCCCGTCGAGGATGGTGACGATGTTGACCACGGCGATGACCGGGCGGTCCTGGGTGAACTCGGTGCAGACCGCCTGCGCTTCCGGATCAGGGTTCTCGGCGGTGGAGATGCTGGGAACGTCGATGAACGACAGGACCACGGTCCGACCGAAGAGCCCGCCGTGCCGGTTGATGTCGTCGGCGAAGGCCGTGGCCTGAGCGCTGGTGTCCCCCGGATCAATGCCGCCGTAGCCAAGGGAGCTGGCCGTCGCCTCGAAGTCCTGCTCGGTCGTCACGCCGATGTAGACGTGCTTGGTGTCCCACCCTCGTCCTGTCGGGGGGATCTCGCGTGAGCTCGCGGTCCCGCTCAGGGATGACCCCGTCGTCGCGCCGATCGCCGGGCCCGACGTCGCCGCCGGGCTATTCCCAGCACCCGGCGTGCCGTCTGTCGCCACCGCCGCTCCAGCCAGTCCTGTAGCCCCGAGCGTCTGCACCCCGCTCGCCGCCGAGCCGCCCGCGGTCGCCGCGGTCGCCGCGGTCGACGCTGACGTGGCCCCCAGGCCGGTGCTCTGAGCGGCCTCGCGTTCCGAGCGCGGAACGGTCGTCCCACAGCCGGCGAGGGTCACCGCGGCCGCCAAGGCCAGCGCCCCCATCGTCGCCGTCGCGCGATCAGGCATGCTCGAATCGGATCGAGACCATGTGCCGACTATACGAACGATCCTGCGCACAGCGACGCCGCCAACACCTCCACCCTTCGCGGGGCCGGACTGGGCGCAGACCATCGTCATGGGCCATCTCCTCGTCATCGGAATGTTTGGTCCGAGGTACGAAGGCCCCCACCCAGGTGAGGGCGAGGGCTATCTCCGACCCCTGTCTTCCGCTTTGGTCCTTGCAGGGCAAGAAGGCTCCTTTGTAGGCTGCCCCAGCTTCGCGGGGCGGAGAACAACTCAGGAGGGTTCATGAAGGTTGGCGGGAAGATCCTCGTTCGGGCCGGTGTGGGAGTGACAGTCCTCGCAACCTCGTTGCTGGGTGGACTGACCACCAGCGCGTCTGCGGCCGGACCAGTACCCAGCTCGGTCTTCGTCTTGGACTTCGCTGCGGGCAATGGCTTCAATGGCCCCACCATCAGTTTGGGGTGAGCGTCCTCAACCAGCAGGGCGATCCAATCGAGCTCGCAGGGGTCGTTCCAAGCGGGACTGTGACGTTCACGGACACGGACGGTTTCTACGATCTCAGCGTTCCGCTGACTGAATCGTGCCTCAGCCTCCCCGCGATCGGGAGCCTCGAGGGCGATTGCACCACGACGGTCGATCTGCCCGGCGTCGGCTTCCCCACCAACGAGGGCGACAACATCACCTTGACCTACAACGGTGACACGCTCTTGGCGCCGAGCTCGCTGACGCTGAAGGGCGTCGGCGTCTGACGCTCCGTAGCCCTGTCTGAAGGGACGACCCAAGGGACGCGGTCCCCGGATCGCGGCGCACCTGTCGACCGCCGGACCCTGCTGAAGCTTGCGGGCTTGACGGCGCTGCTCGCGCCCGCCGTCTCCGTGCTCGAAGCGCTCCCGACCGGCGCCGCCGGTGGCGCTGAAGCAATCGCCGGGGCGGCGACCACGCCGCCGGTGACCACGCCGCCGGTGACCCTTGGGGGAGCGGCGGTGCGGCCCCCGGCGATCCCGCTGGCGGTGCGCTCGCCTTACCTGTCGACCTGGCTGCCGTCGACGTCGCTGGCGGGCACCACACCACAGTTTTGGTACGGGAGCCCTCGCAGCCTGGTCGGTCTCATCAGGGTCGACGGAAAGCTCTACACGTGGGCCGGCGAGCCCGCGGTCAGCGGCGTCGCGCCTCCAGCGATGGTGCAGAGGTCTCTGCAGGTGACGGCCACGCAGTCCATCTTCACGTCGGAGGCGGGCGGGGTGGAGCTGGTGGCGAGCTTCCTCTCGCCGGTCGAGCCTGGAGATCTCCGCCTCCAATCGGTGCCGTTCACCCTGCTGACGGTGTCGGTCACGAGCGTCGACCGGAGCCGCCACAGCGTGCAGCTGTACGCCGAGATCACGGGGGAGTGGGCCTCCTCGGACGAGAGCGAGCTGATCGAGTGGCAGATCTCCGAGGGACACAGCGGTCGCTACTGGACCATCGGGCCGCAGGACCAGCAGCCGCTGACCGAAAACCTGCAGATGGCGCAATGGGGCAGGGCGGTGTGGGGTGTGACGCCTGGGCCCGGTTCGACGTATCAATCGGGTGACGTGAAGGTGCGGAGCCAGTTCGCCCGCCACGGCAAGCTGGCCAACCTCTCCGACTCAGCCTTCCGCGCCGTGGGTGACGACCAACCTCTGTTTGCCTTCGCCCAGGACCTCGGCGAGATCGGCTTCGGCTCGGTCGAGTTTGTGCTCGGGCACGTGCGTACGCCGCTCGTCGGCTATGGCTCGGTGGACAGCCCCCCGTTATGTGGGGACCAGGAGCCTCCGGCCTGCGGCTCGGCCGCTACGCCACTCCTTCCTCTGTGGACCAGGTATTGGGCCGGCTGGGAGTCGATGGCCGATGATTTTCTCGACGATGCGCCGGCCGCCCGCCAGCGGGCCGTGACACTCGACGCCAAGATCGAGAGCGCGGCCACCGAGGCGGCCGGGCCCGGGTACTCCGCCATTTGCGCGCTCTCGTTGCGCCAGTGCTACGGCGGCACCGAGCTGGTCGTCGGCCCCCACGGAGATCCCTGGCTGATGGGCAAGGAGATCTCGTCGGACGGTGACGTCAACACCGTCGACATCTTCGACCAGGCCTACCTGGCGTGGTTGTGGCTGGATCCCGAGCTGGTGCCGCTGATCATGGCGCCGATCCTGGACTGGTGCGCGTCGCCCACGTACCAAAACGACGCCACCTGGCTCGAGGTGCCGGCGTCGGACATCGCCTTCGGCACGCGTTTTTGCGTGCACGATCTCGGGGTCTATCCCCTCGCCAACGGTGACACCCCCTTCAACCAGGAGCAGATGCCGATCGAGGAGTGCGCCGGCATGCTGATCATGGCTGCCTCGTACGCGCGCAAGGTAGGAGCAGCGAAGGCGAAGCCGTTCCTCGAGAAATGGCACATGCTGTGGACCCAGTGGGCCGAGTACCTGCGCACGCAGGTCCCAACCCCCCAGACCCAGTTGACGACCAACGACTGGGTGACGCTGGGGTTCGAGCCCTCCACCGCCGATGTCAACCTCGGTGCCAAGGCGCTCATCGGCCTGCTCGCAGCCGGCCAGATCGCCGCCATCGTCGGGGACGAGGCCAACACGTCTACTTGGACGGCCGCGGCCGAGGACAACGTCGGAGAGTGGGTCAGCCGATCCACCGACATCTCCGGGACGCACCTCAACCTGGAGCAGGGGGCCTACGGCACGTGGACATCGCTCTACAACGCCTACTACCAAAGGGTGCTCGGCGTTGAGCTGATCCCCGAGAAGGTCGCCGCCATGCAGGCGAGCTTCTACCTGACCAAGCTCACCCCCTACGGCATGCCGATGCAGACCGACACCGAGATCAACAAGGTCGCATGGCTGATCTTCATCCCGGCATGGCTCGAGACCTACCCGATCTGCGCGCAACTGATGGCGCGCAACGTGGCCTACATCAACGACACGCCCACGCGCGTCGCCTACGACGATCGCTACAACACCGTCAGCGGCGTCGGCGCCTCTGGCATCGCCGCTCACCCCACGCTCGGTGCTGTCTTCGCCTTCCTCGCGGCCCGCTAGCCCTGTGCACCCAGGAACACGGCACGCGCCAGGTCGCCCCTGCGGATGAGGTCGTCGATCGGGCCTTCGAAGCGCATCTCGCCCTTCTCCATGAAATAGGCGCGGCGGGCGATCTTGGCGGCCATGTTGAGCGACTGCTCGACGATGAGCATGGTGATGCCCCGCTCGGCCAGCGTTGCGAGCATCGACTGGATCACGTCGAGCATCACCGGGGCAAGACCGAGGCTGAGCTCGTCGATCATCAGCAGCTCGGGTCGCGACACCAGAGCCCGACCGATGGCGACCATCTGCTGCTCCCCGCCGGACATCGTCCCCGCCCGTTGGGAGACGCGCTGGGCCAGTTGGGGGAAGAGGGTGAGTGCTTCATCGATGCGCTCGGCCACCTCCCGCCGGTTGCGACGGACGCGGTAGGTGCTCATCCTCAAGTTTTCGTGCACGGTCAGCGAAGGGAACACGGCCCGGCCGCCCGCGATGTAAATCATGCCCATCTCAACCCGGCGCTGCGGTCGGGCCCCGGTCACGTCCTCGCCCTTGAAACGGATCTCGCCGGCGGTGGGCCGCATGAGGCCGGCCACGGCGCGCAGGAGCGTCGACTTTCCTGCGCCGTTGGTACCCAGCAGGGCGACCAGCTCCCCCCTGTGCACGGTGATGGCGGATCCAAAAAGGACCTGCAGGGGTCCGTAGCCGCACTCGAGGTCGCTCACCTCGAGCAGGACTTCACCGCCGGAGGTCGTCGTCATGGGACCGAACAGACGACCGGGCCGGCGCTGGGCAGGCGGGCCGTCGCGCAGGGCACGCTCGTGGACGGCCCCAGCGGCGTCGTCGACGATCCCAACCGGGGCAGGCCGATCTTGAACATCAGGATGATCACGATGGCGACCAGCACCAAGGTGTAGCGCTGGCCCGGCGTCAGCCGGTCGAGGCTCAGGTGGGGGTCTTCGAGCCAGCTGGGCGGGTCCTCGTGCTGGGCCACGGCTCAGTCCGCCCTCGCCGAGAGGTCGGCCCCCGCCGACACCGCACGGCGCGGAGCCCGCGGCGCCGCCGCCGGGCCCGGTGCCGGGCGCCGCTTGCGCCCCTTGCGGCCATGCTCCAGGCCCCCGCTGCCCAGATAGGCGGCGATGACCTCAGGGTCGTCGGCCAGCAGGCTGGGTGGGCCCTCGGCGATGAGCTGGCCCGAGGCCAGCACGTACATGCGGTCCACCAGGCCCACGATCATGGGCACGTCGTGGGCCACCACGATCATGGTGGCGTCGAGGTGGTCTCTGATCCGGCGCAGCACAGGCGTGAACGCCTCGACCTCCCGCTGGGCGATGCCGCCGGTGGGCTCGTCGAGGAGAATGACCTCGGCGCCCATGGCCACGATGCAGCCGAGCTCGACGATGCGTCTCGTGCCGGTGGACAGCTCGCCCGCCCGGCGTTCGGCGTACCCGGTCAGGCCGAGCAGGTCCATCATCTCGCCGGCGCGAAGGTGTTTGCGGCGCTCGGCGGCGGTGGACGGGGGCAGGCCCAGCAGCGAGGGGATGACCTCGGTCGGCTCGTCCCTCTCGAGGGCGATCTTCACGACCTCCTCCACCGTCAGGTCCTCGAACAGCTTGGCCAGCTGGAAGGAGCGGGCCAGGCCAAGGTGGGCCCGCTCCTCCGGGCGCAGGGCGGTCACGTCCTCCCCCCGCAGCAGGACCCGCCCCGAGTTGGGTGTGACGATCCCGCAGAGGACGTCAAAGAGCGTCGTCTTACCCGCGCCGTTGGGGCCGATCAGCCCCACGATCTCACCGTGGTCGGCGTGCAACGACACCTTCTCCAGCGCGGCCACCCCGCCGAAGTGCACGACCGCATCGCGCACCTCGATGTCGGGCGGCTCGCCCGGCTCCGCTAGCCGACGGGGCACGGGCTCCAGCAGCATCGCCCCGGCGGACGCCGACGCCGTGGCGGCCTGAGCCGAGCCGGGGTCCATACCGGTGAGCGCCTGCACGACCCGGTCCCGGATCCGGAAGGCGACCGAGGCGAGGCCGCCGGGCACGAGCATGATGATCACGATCAGCCCGCCGCCGGAGGCGAGGAGGTCCACCCAGACCGAGTGGACGAAGTAAGGGATGAGCCGCATGTACATCGCCCCGAGGATCGCCCCGGTGATGGAGGTCGTGCCCCCCAGGACGACCATGGTCGCCAGCGTGAGGGAGAGTTGGGGAGAGGTGAGGCCGGCGGAGCCGAATCCGGTCGAGGACAGCAGCATCCCGTAGAAGAAGCCGGCCACTGTCGCTATGGCACCGGACAGGATGAAGGCGGTCATCTTGGTGCCGCGGGGACTGACCGACAGCGCGGCGGCCATCGTCTCGTTGTCGCGCACCGCCCGCATTCGCCGGACCACGCCGGTCTTGCGCAACTGGTTGAGCATGACCATCGCCAGGACGGCGATGAGGAGCATGAAGTAGTAATAGGTCAGCTCGTCCTTCAGGTTGATGCCGTTGCTGTCGGGCCGGTAGATCTGCATGGAACCCAGGCCGTTGTTGTTGACCAGCCAGTGGGCCTGCGTCAGATAGCTGTCGGCCAGCACACCGAAGCCAAGGGTCGTGACGGCCAGGAACAGCCCCCTCAGACGGAATGTGGGCAAGCCGACGATGACGGCGACGATCACCCCGGCAGCGACGACGAAGACCAGGGTGCCGTACAAGGGATAGCCAAGCTGCTCGATGCGCCCTCCGACCAGGGCTCCCAGCCCGACGAAGCCGGCCTGGCCGAGCGATACCTGCCCGCTCCACCCCGTCAGCATGACCAACGACAGGCCGATGACGACGTAGAGAGCGACCGAGGAGAAGAGGACCCGCTGATAGGGGTGCGCCACGTAGGGCACGAGCAGCGCCAGGCCCAGCGCCACCGCCACGAGCGTGGTGCGGGCGGCCTTCACCCGTGGCAGTTGCCGGAGCCCGGACGGCAACTCGCGCACGGCACCAACCAGCGACCAACTCGACTCCTCACCACCACGGGCCAGCTCACGTAGGTCCCGGCGCAGGAGGATGCTCCCGATGAGCAACAGCACGATCACCAGGTCGACGATGCCGCCGGACGGGTAGTTCCACCGCACGAGGGCCTCGACGATGCCGAGCGCGATCCCGGCCAGGAAGATCTGGGGTAGGTAGACGAGGCCGCCCATCATGGCCACTCCGAGGCCGCGCACCAGCAGGTCGCTGTCGTTGGAGATGGCCCCGGTCCCGCCCGCGCCGAAGAGGCCGGCCAGGACCGGCTGGGTGGGCCCGAGGAGGATGGCGGCCAACCCGGCGAGCAGGCCGGCGATCGACCACACGGCGAGCGACACCCGCCCGGTGGGTATGCCGGCCAACTCGGCGGCCTCGGAGTTTTCGGCGATGCCCCGGCTGGCCATGCCCACGTTGGTCCGCTTCATGAAGAGGGCGAGGGCCACGGCGATGAGGGGAGCCACGATCAGCGTGAGTAGCTCGGCCGACGTGATCTGCACACCGGCGATATTCCAAGTTCCGTGGATCGGCACCGGGAACGGCTTGGTGCCTAGCTTGGTATGGCTGAGGCTGATCATGAACTGGCCGGGGATGAGCAGCAGTTGGGCCACGGCGATGGTCGCGATCAGGACGAGCAGCCGTGGCGCGTGGGCCAGCCGCCGGATCACCAGCAGCTCCATGAGGGCGCCGATGGCCGCGGCCAGGAGGAGGGCGACGGGGACCGCCACCCAGTAGTCCCAGCCGTGGTCGACCACCCGGGAAGCGACGAACAGGGCAGGGATCACCCCCATCGACCCCTGGGCGAAGTTGATGACCCGCGCCGACTGGTAGCTCAGGCTGATCCCCATGCCAAACAGCGAATAGGCGGTACCGGTGATGGCCCCGAGGACGATGATCTGCAGGGGCACCTGGAAGTGCACGAGCGGCAGGGTGAAGCCGAGGCCCACGGTCACTGCCCTTTTTGGATGGCGGCCGCGACGGTGGATTGGTCCTGGGGCCAGACCGACCAGGGCGTGTAGGCGCCCACCGGTTTCCAATAGTCGTTGGACGGTTGCCAGCGGGCGTCGTTGAACGACTCCGACTGCCAGACGTTGTCCCCGAAGTACTGGCCGGGACCGAAGCTCACCGACTCGTACTCGGGAGTCTGCATGTCCTGGATCTTCTCGATCGCCTGGATGAAGGTGGTCTGGGTCAGGTGCGGTCCAGCATCGGTCATGGCGGCCAGGATCACGTCGAGGTCCGAGCACTCGTCGAGGATGTACCGGAGCTGGGCGTCGTCTTTGTACACGTCGAGCGTGGTGCCCGTCTCGGCCTCGTAGGCGGACACGCACTGGGCCGCCGCCTGGTTGTCGGCCGGGGTGGCAGGGTCGCGGGCCGACCAGTTCCACCATCGATAGCCCAGGCCGGAGTTGCCGTTCTCGGCGTCGGCGTTGTAGCTGATGTCGGCCTCGGCGTCGGTGAAGGCGTAGGACCCCTGATCGGCCACGGGGTACTTGGGGTGGTAACCCACCTGGGTCGCCTGGCTTTGGAAGCCGGCGGGCTCGGTCAACGTCGGTGACACGAACACCACCGTCACGCCCGCGGCCTTCATCTTCGCCACGGCGACGGCATCGTCGGACTCGCCCTCGCCGCTATAGGCGTAGTCGACCTTTAGCTGATAGCCGAGCTTCTTCAACTGGGCGACGAACGTGGCGTTGAGGATTTCCTGGAGGCCGTTGTCGTCGGCGTCATCCTCCTCGTACAGGCCCAGCACCTGGCCCTTCAGCAGGCCCATCTGGTTGGCCCAGCTGGCCCAGCCCGTCAGCACGGTCTCCATCGACGGACCGAGCTCCCACAAATAGGGAGCTTCGGAGTACAGGCCGACCGGCTGATTGCCGGCCGCGCCTTCGGCCGCCTGCCCGCCGGCGGCGTCCACGGCGAGCGTGTGATACGTCTGCGTCAGGCACTCCCAGCTGTCATCGGTGCCGGCACCGGTGAGCACGACGAACGGTTTGTCGGTCTCGAGGTTCTCGCAGGCCTCTTGTTCCGAGGCGCCTGTGGTGTCCAAGTCATTGGCGCTTTGGAAGAACGGCTTCAGGTCCCGGCCGTAGATAGGAAGCTTGCCCTCCTTGTGCCAGGCGGCGATCATGCCGCTGACCGTGGCCTGGTCGGTGGCCGAGTCGATCCCTGCGCAACGCGGGCACACAGGCCCTATCGCCTGGGAGTTGCCACCGAGGATCCCCACGGTGATCGAGGTGGCGGTGACCCCGACGGCCGTCGCCCCGCCGTTGCCGCCGGGCGGCGTGGCTGTGGTCGATCCAGACGCCCCCACACCCCCGCCGACGCCGGCGGCGCCGGGACCGACCGCACCTCCGCTGGCGCCGATGGTGCTGCCCGGGCCGACCGCGTCCCCATCGCTGCCGCCCACGCCTCCAGCGGCGGCGCCGGTACCTGGGCCTGGGCCTGTCGCCGAGGGGCCGAGGCCAGTCCCGCTCTCGCCCGCCGCGCCCACACCAAGGGCCCCGCCACTCGCGCCCCCGGCCGTCGACCCGAGGCCGTAGACGGACCCTCCCCCCGCATTCACACCCGAGGTGCGGTGGCTCGGGATGAACAGCGCGGCCGTCAGCGTGCCGAGCAGGAAGGTGGCCATGAGCACTGCGGGGCTACGGCCGTTGCGCCGGATCCTCGCTGTCAGGCCGGAGATGTCGTCCGAACCCGAGGCTCCAGTTCCCATGACAGTGCGCGCCTCCCCAGGACTCGGCTAGGTCATTGCGCTCGCGTCACGGTCCCAGTGCCAGTCCGGATACGTTCCGGCTGCTGTGGACAATATCGCCCGGATGTCCTCCTGCCTATGGTGCGTCGGCGGTGTTCACGCGGCCGTAGCATTTCCGATCTACGGCGTCGCGTCGACTCGGCGCTGGGGCCCTCTTCACGCGCGGCTCATCCAAGTGAGTCCAGCAACGATCGGGCCAAGGCGACGCCCGCCTCCTCCGAGAGAGCCCGGCCCTCGGCCTCGGCGCTGGCGAGCTCGGCCTGGCCCAACCGTTGCGCCAGCAGGACGGGTACGCGGCGGAACTCGCCCTCGATCATCCAGTCGTCCCACTCGTCTCCGGACTCGTGAGCGGCGCAGAAGGACCAGTAGCACCGGGCGACGACCATCGCGTCAGCCGCCGGATCGGTGGCTAATACAGCGGCGGCCAACCCGGCGTCAAACCGGTTGCCGACGGCGCGGAGGGCCGCTCTCGCCTCGTTGATGTCAGCGGTGTCGCGCGCCAGTAGCGCCCGGTGGCTGTCAAACCATGGTCGTTGCCCAGGACGAGTCGCAGGGGCCCGCTACGGCGCCGACGACGCGGAAGAGCCGGCCATCCTTGAAGTGCTGGGTCCACGCTGTCACCGGGGCGCGCGAGCATGGCGGCCGTGACCCTGTTTGACCCCACGCCCGAGCCCGACTCCACCGGGCCTGACTCCACGGGGCCTGACTCCACGGGGCCTGACTCCACGGGGCCTGACTCCACGGGGCCTGACTCCACCGCGCCTGACTCCGGCGGGCCTGACTCCGGCGGGCCTGACTCAGTCGGGCTCGACTCCGGCGCGCCGGTCCGCGAGCGACTCGGCCATGAGCCGAGGCGGGTCAGCCTCGTGCGGTTGTCGGCGCTGATCGCCCAGGCCACCGGCGCCATGGGGCGACTTGCCGTCGAGGGCGAGGTCCACAAACCGCAGACCGGCAAGACCGGGCGGCAGTGGTTCACCCTCCGAGATCGCGTCTCGCAGATCAGCGTGTCAGTGCCGTCGGCGAGACAGAGTCGGTGTCGGATCGTGGCGGGTGAGCGGGTCTCGGTCACCGGCCGACTCGAGTGGGTCAACGACTGGGGACAGCTCCAGCTCGTCGCCGAGGAGGTCGTGCCCGTCGGCGAGGGAGCGATCGCGGCCATGATCGTCGAGGCCCGCCGACGGCTGGCAGCCGACGGTCTCCTGGCTCGACCCCGCAAGCCGATGCCGGTGCTCCCGCTCACCATTGGGGTGGTGTGCGGTCACGAGGCCGCGGTCCGGGCCGACATCGAGTCGGTGGTGGCGGCCCGCTTCGGCGGCTACCCGATGACGTTCTGGGAGACCACCGTCTCCGGGCCGGGCGCGGTCGACAACATCGTGACGGCCCTGCGCGAACTGGACGCCGACCCTCACGTCGAGGTCATCATCTTGGCTCGCGGCGGGGGCGATGCGACGGCTCTGCTGCCCTTCAGCGACGAGGCCGTCTGTCGCGCCGTCTGCGCCAGCCGCACGCCCGTCGTCGCTGCCATCGGCCACGACGGCGACAAGCCGCTGGTCGACGAGGTGGCCGACCTTCGCTGCGGGACGCCCTCTCTGGCCGCCGGCGCCGTCGTTCCGGATCGGGCCACGCTCCAAGCTCGCCTGGATGGGGCGCTGACCTCGGTGGCGTCTGGGGCCGGAGGCCGGGTTGGCGCCGCCACGTCAGCGCTGGCCGGCATCGATCGGCATCGATCGGCCATCGCCGGGCTCGACCGAGCCGCGACTCGCCTGGCGCGGGCCCAGGCGGCTCGCGCCCTGGTGTCACCGGAGGTTGCCCTCGAGCGGGGGGCTACCCGGTTGGCACGCATCGACTGGCGGTCGCCGTCGGCCACCCGCCTGATCGCCGCCCAGCGGGCATTGGCGGCCGGGCGGGCTCAGGCCGACGCGCTGAGCCCAGGTCGCGTCCTGGAGCGCGGCTACGCCGTCGTCCGCCGCGCCGGCGACGGCACCGTCGTGCGACAACCCGCGCAGGTCTCCGCCGGGGAGGCGCTCGAGCTGTCGGTAGCAGGTGGTCGCCTCAACGCCATCGTTTCGCAACAAGAAGGGTTGGAGCCTGATGACCACTGACGAGGATCTCGCCACCAAGAGCTTCGAGCAGCTCGTCGAGCAATTGGAGCTGATCACCCGCCGCATGGCGGCGGGTGATATCGGCATCGAGGCCGTCGCCGACCTCTACGAGGAGGCCGGCCGCCTCCACCACGAGGCCAGCGCCCGGCTGGAGCGGGTGCGCGAGCGCATCGAGGTGCTCGCCGACGGGTCGGCGTCGACCGGCCCCGGTACGACGGCGACGGGCTGACGGCGGGACGCCGGCCGTTGATGTCACAGTCCCGCGCAACTGGGCCGAGTTGCGCGGGACTTTGACACTCGACCGGCCCAGGTACGACGGCGACCGGGTGCCACCCGCGGGACGCCGGCCGTTGATGTCACCGTCGGCCCCAGAGTCACGGGCGGGGGGCCCACACGTGGGTGAAGCAGCGGTGGCTGCGAAGGCCCGGTCCCCAGACGCTCCACACCCCGCCGAGCACTCGCCGACCCCGCTCCGTCCACGCCATCACCTTCGGGTCCATGATCCGTCGCGTCGCCTGCATGATGCCGCCCTCGTAGACGGTGTAGCCGGTCCACGACCCGGGGAAGTCCTTGGTCGATCCGGCCTCGGCGAGGAGGAGTCGGTGGTAGTCGTGGCGCCGATGTCGATGGCTGTGACCGGCGATGACCAGCGTGGCCGGGTTGGCTGTCGCGAAGGCGTCGAGGGCGTCGCGGGCGTGGGCGCCAGGAATCCCGGGCGGATACAGCGTCGGTAGGCGGAAGCGCTGCGGATAGTGGTGCAAGGCGAGGACGGCGCCACTCCCCGACGGTGTAGCGGCGAGCAGCTCAACCGTCTCGGCGATGACGGGCGCCTCGATGCGGCCGTTGGAGTGATGCCAGCGCGCCGTCGGGACGCCGATGATTCGCACCCCGGGCAGGTCGAGCCAGGTGGGCCTCGTGGTGGCCAACTCGATCCCGTGGGCCCGCATGATCGCGGTCCCATCGACCGAGCCGAGCTTGGTCTCGTGGTTGCCTTCGATCAGGACAATCGGCAGCCCCGATGCCGCGAGCAACCCGCCGGCGGTGTCCAACTCGCCGGGCCGCCCGTGCTGGGTCGTGTCGCCCTTCACGACCAGGGCGTCGGCACCCCAGGCAACCGCTTCAGCGATGGCTGCCCGCGCGCCGCGGAGGGGTGCCGGGTCGGCCGCGTCGTCGTTCCAGATCGTCCAGAAGACACCGAAGTGAGGCGCACCCAGATGAAGATCGTTGATGGTGGCGAAGCGCGACAGGACCCGACCGGGCGGTGGCGTCAGGGTCGTGACCGGGCCGGCATGCACGGTCGAGCCGTCACCGAAGGTCACGTCGACCCCCATCGTCGTCGCCGCCGGCAGGCCCCCGATGACGGCGGCCCCGACGCCGGAGACGCCGGCGCCGCCCCAGCCAGAGTGGCCG